>Ga0182024_10004569_pt1 | contig 31718 bp, 19 predicted proteins | sample P32metaG_FD_120480 | JGI IMG/M metagenome (GOLD analysis project Ga0182024, IMG submission 120480) | Permafrost microbial communities from Stordalen Mire, Sweden - P3-2 metaG (Illumina Assembly) | ecosystem: Environmental > Terrestrial > Soil > Wetlands > Permafrost | place: Sweden: Stordalen...
AGGGACGATTGAGTTTTTGATGGATGAGGATGGCAAGATCTACTTCATCGAAATGAATACCCGAATCCAGGTAGAGCATTGTGTAACCGAAATGGTTACAGGAATCGATCTCGTGAAGGCGCAGCTGCGGATTGCGGCGGGGGAGAAGCTTTCGTCCATCATTACGAGGCCGGTTGAGATTCGCGGTCATGCGATTGAGTGCCGCATCAACGCGGAGCATCCCGAGAAGTTCACGCCAAGCGCGGGGAAGATTACGGCGTTCAACCTGCCGGGTGGCAACGGTGTTCGGGTGGATACGGCCCAGTATGCCGAGGGCGTTGTGCCGCCCTACTATGACTCGCTGATTGCGAAGTTGATCTGTCATGGATCCGACCGCGAAGACGCGATGAACAAGATGCAGCGGGCGCTGTCGCAGTTCGTGGTGCAGGGAATTCATACGACGATTCCGCTGCACCAGAAGATCTTTGCGGATGCAGAGTTTCGGTCGGGGCAGTTCGATACGAAATTCATGGAGCGGTTTTTTGAGCGGCAGAAGGAGAGTTAGTCGAGGCGCTTTTGCAGCCAGTACTGCGAGATGCCGCGCGGGTGGTCTTTGAGTTCGCCGAAGATGGTGTAGCCGAGTTTTTGGTAGAAGTCGAGGGCCTGGAAGGTGAAGGTGTCGAGCCAGACGCCGAGGCAGCCGCGGTCGCGGGCGACCTGCTCGGCTTGCTTTAGGATGGCGGTGCCTAAGCCGATACGCCGGAGAGGCTCGGGAATGAAAAGAAGTTCGACGAAGAGCCATTGGTAGGCAGAGCGCCCCCAGAGGCCGCCAATGGTCTTGCCTTCCGGTGACTTGAGGAACAAGCCGAGCAGTTGGAAGTTGGCGGGCGGCGCATTGCGCTGATTGAACTGCATCAGTCCTTCGAGTATCGCGGCTCGGTCTTCGGGACGGTCAACCTCGGTTACTTCGATGGTGTACTCAGGCTGCAAGACGGGCATACACAGTATTATGCCGTAGGATTGCAGTAATTCTTGCATTCATGGAAGGCTTTTTATGGAGTTGGCGCGGCTCTATGCGATTGTCGACGCAGAGGTGCTGGCTTTGCGTGGGATCGAGTTGCGGGAGTTTGCCGGGGGGCTGCGCGCGGCGGGTGTGTCGCTGGTGCAGTACAGAGATAAGGTTGGATCACCGCAGGAGGTTCTGCGTGCCGCGGCTGTAATTCGCGAGGTGTTTGCCGGAACCGATTGCCGGTTTATTTTGAATGACCGGGCTGATCTCGCGCTCGCTGGGTGGGGCGGGGTGCATGTGGGGCAGGAGGACTTGTCGCCCGAGGATGCGCGCAGAGTGGTGGGTGCGGCAATGTGGGTTGGAGTTTCGACGCACACGGAGGAGCAGGTTCGTCAGGCGGAGGCGAGCTGTGCGGATTATGTCGCAGTCGGGCCGGTGTTCGCGACGGGGACAAAACTGGATGCGGAGGCGGTGATTGGGCTTGAGGGGGTGCGGCGTGCTAGGACGCTGACGACGAAGCCGATCGTTGCAATTGGCGGGATTACGCGGGGAAATGCGCACAGTGTGATCGATGCCGGGGCGGATTCGGTGGCGGTGATCAGTGCGCTGATAGCTGATGGGGAATCTGTTGAGAAAGTGGCGAGAGACTTTCTCGATGTTTTACGGTAGAACTGACGAACGTGAGTTTTGTGAAAAAAGTATCGCTGGATAGCTCCGCTTCTCGGCCAGATGAACCTCAATCCGTAACGTCTGCCCCGCAGTTTGTGCAGGGGATGGGGCTGTTTTCGGCGACTGCGATTGTGATGGGCTCGATGATCGGGTCGGGCATCTTTATCGTATCGGCGGATATGTCGCGGGGGCTGGGGTCGCCAGCGTTGCTGATTGCCGCCTGGCTGGTGACGGCCGTGATGACGATCATCGGCGCGCTGAGCTACGGAGAGCTGGCCGCGATGATGCCCAAGGCTGGCGGCCAGTATGTGTATCTGCGCGAGGCGCTGGGGCCGCTTTGGGGATTCCTGTATGGGTGGACGCTGTTTCTGGTGATCCAGACCGGGACGATTGCGGCCGTAGGTGTCGCGTTTGGAAAATTCCTCGGCGTGTTCGTTCCCAGCGTGAGCGCGCAGAACTGGATCTGGCACATTGGACATGTTCCGCCGTGGCATGTGGGGCCGATGGTGCTGGGCAACATGGACATCGGGTTGAATACGGCGAACCTGGCAGCGATTGTGGTGATTACGCTGCTGACGTTGCTGAACATGCGGGGCGTGAAGATGGGCGCGGCGGTACAGAACGTCTTTACTTCGGCGAAGGTGCTGGCGCTGGCAGCGGTGGTAATGGTGGGGGTGCTCGCGAAGAATGCGGCTGCGGTTGTGGCAAATTTCGGAGCGGGCTGGCATAACTTCTGGGCGGGCGCGGGCTGGCATACGATGCATGCGGTGCAGGTTGGCGTGGGCGGCCCAACGGCCTTTGTTGGAGTGCTGACGATCGTGGCGGTGGTGCAGGTGGGGTCGCTGTTCAGTTCGGATGCGTGGAACAATGTGACATTCACGGCGGGGGAGATCAGGAATCCGAAGCGGAATCTGCCGCTGTCGCTGGCGATTGGCACGGGCGTTGTGCTGCTGCTGTATGTGCTTTGCAACTTCGTTTACCTGAGCGTGGTGCCGATGATGGGTAGCCCGGCGGCGACGACGATTGCAGGGCGGGGAATTCAGTTCGCTTCTGAAGACCGCGTCGCTACTGCTGTGATGGAGCAGGCTTTTGCCGGGTATGGCGCGAAGCTGATGGCGGCGGCGATTCTGATTTCGACGTTTGGCTGTGTGAACGGCATGCTGCTGGCCGGGGCGCGGGTGTACTACGCGATGAGCCGCGATGGATTGTTCTTCAAGTCCGTGGGGAGACTGAGCGAGCGATCGAAGACGCCGGTGAATTCTCTGTGGGTGCAGTGGGCATGGACCTGTCTGCTGTGTCTGTCTGGGAGCTACGGGCAGTTGCTGGACTATGTGATCTTCGCGGTGCTGATTTTCTACATCCTAACGATTGCCGGGTTGTTTGTTCTGCGGCGCACGCGGCCGGATGCAGTGCGTCCGTACAAGGCGTTCGGGTACCCTGTGTTGCCGGCGTTGTATATCGTCATGGCGACGTGGATTTGTGTCGTACTATTGCGATATAAGCCGCAGTACACGTGGCCAGGGTTAATTTTGGTGCTGCTTGGTGTGCCGGTGTACCTTGTATGGACGCGACAAGCTAGCCGTCAGGCTGTGTAGGGCTGGGAACAGAGCTGGGACAGCTTTGGGAGACGAAAGGATTTATGGCGAAGTTGTTTGCAGTGAAGCCTCTAAAGGCACTGATGCACGAGGCCGACAATGCGGAATCGGGCGGGCTGAAACGCGCGCTGGGGCCGGTGAACCTGATCACGCTGGGGATCGGCGCGATCATCGGCGCGGGTATCTTCGTACTGACAGGAACGGCAGCCGCGCAGTTTGCCGGACCGGCGATTGTGCTCTCGTTTGTGGTCGCGGGTATAGGCTGCGTTTTTGCCGGTCTCTGCTACGCGGAGTTCGCCGCGATGATCCCGATTGCGGGGTCGGCGTACACCTATGGCTATGCGACGCTGGGCGAGCTGGTGGCGTGGATTATCGGCTGGGCGCTGTGCCTGGAATACGCGTTCGGCGCGGCGACGGTGGCGGTCGGCTGGAGCGGCTACATGAGCAGCCTGCTGGGATATTTCGGCGTTCATATGCCGTTTAACCCGACGCCTTCGGTCACCATGACGATGTTTGGGCATCTGTTGTCGGCCAAGGTGGATATCTTCGCGCTGTGCGCGATCATCGTGGTCACGATTGTGCTGGTTGTGGGCGTGAAAGAGTCGGCGAACTTCAACAGCGCAGCAGTGATGATCAAGGTGTCGGTGGTGCTCTTCTTCATCGGCATTGCCACGATCTTTGCTTTTGCGCATCCGGCGCATATGGCGGCGAACTGGCACCCCTTCATTCCGAAAAACCTCGGGCACTTCGGGCAATACGGATGGTCGGGCATTATGCGGGGGGCGAGCGTCGTCTTCTTTGCGTATATCGGATTCGACGCCGTTTCGACGGCGGCCCAGGAGGCGAAGAATCCGCAGAAGGACATGCCCTTCGGCATCCTCGGCTCGCTGATCATATGCACCGTCCTCTATATCATCGTGGCCGGACTGCTGACGGGCCTGAAGCCCTACGCGACGCTGAATACGCCGGCTCCGGTGGCGGACGGCGCGGCGGCGATTGGGGCTACGTGGGGCGTGTGCCTTATCGACCTGGGCGCGATTGCCGGCCTTGCTTCAGTGATGCTGGTGATGATGCTTGGCCAGACTCGCGTGCTGTATACGATGTCGCGCGACGGCCTGCTGCCGAAATGGGTCGGCGACATTCATCCGCGCTTCTGCACTCCCTGGAAGGTGACGATCGCGGTCGGGGTGCTGGTAGCGTTTCTGGCGGCGTTCTTCAACATCTCTTTCCTGGGCGAGCTGGTGAGCCTGGGTACGCTGCTGGCTTTCACCATCGTTTGCGTGGGGGTGTGGGTCATGCGGAAGAAGCAGCCCGACGCGCCGCGGCCGTTCCGCACGCCGTGGGTGCCGTTCGTGCCCATCATGGGCATGATCATCGCGCTTGCGCTGATGGTTTCATCAGACACGCCGGCAAAGATTGGCTTTGTTAGCTGGCTCATCATCGGCCTGGTGATTTACTTCGGGTACTCGACGCGGAACAGCAAGGTGCAGAAGGCGTTGCGAGCGGGCAAGGTTGAACCGTGAGCGCCTCTGTAAGCCAGTCGTTAGAGCTCGGGCGCGTCACATTACGTCAAGAATCGAGGCGGCAGATTCGGGACTGGAGCTAGCAATGGGGGGCAGGAATAGTTTTCTATTCAGGACGGGCAAAGGTCTTTTGTCCCTCAGCGTTGCAAGTCTTATTCGTACGGTATTGGGAGGACTGAAACAGGGGCGGCAGAGCCTGGACGATACCTATCGAGCCGTTTCGCCATTTGCGCCTTTGAAGTTTGGCGCTGGGCTCAAGATGCTGGGACGTGTTCCTGTGGCTCCGCTGAGTAGCTTCGGCGGTGTACCCGACATCGTTCAACTCGATCTGCGGTATGTCGATGTGGACGGTTCAACACCCTACCGCGACCTGATTGCAATCCTTTCGTTGGCAAAGAACCAGAATCCCAGGGCTGCACTCGAGTTTGGAACTTACTTTGGATCGACGACGGCAAATCTGGCGTTGAATCTGCCCGAGGCGACGATCCACACGATTGATCTGCCAGAAGACCTGTCGGAAGCGACTGCACTGGTGGAGGGCAAGCCGGTCAACGATCTTCACCTCATCAAGGGCCGCCAACTCGGGAAGTCATTCCGCGGGACGGCAGCGGAGCAGCGGATTGTCCAGCATCTTGGGGATACCGCGACTTATGATTACAGCCTTATTCAAGGACCTGTCAGCTTCTTTTTGATCGACGGCTCACACACGTACGAATATGCTCGCAGCGATACCCTGCGCAGCTTCGCGCTTGCCAGGAATGAATGTTCTTTCCTCTGGCATGACTGTGACGAGTACACCCCTGGCGTTTTGAAGTGGCTTCTGGAGATGGTCGATGCTGGTTTGCCTGTGGTTCGGATTCAGAACACCTCGCTTGCCTGCATGAAGATCAATGCACAGGACTCGCGGGTGCAGAGGTTTTTGAACTCTTGAGTTCACCGCTTTGCCCCGGGGTGTTGGCCATACTCTGCGGGGTTTGCGGCAAAATTGGAAGAGTGACGGTGGTGGTGACAGACGGGTCGTCGCGAAGGCGCAGATAAAACCCGGTTTTGGCGGGTCGTGGGAGCGAGAGCGTGGTTCCCACGAAGCCTTCGGGGACGGTCGTGGGTGCGGTAAAAGCGGCGTCTGTAGAGATGGAGTCGACCAGATAGAGGCTGGTGCCGGTCAACGTGCATGGCTGCGACGTGTCCCCCGGGCAGTGAAGGTCAGTGAGCATGGGCAGGCGGACGAGGGTGACGAGCGGGAGCCAGTCGCCGGTGGTGCCGTCGGGCGAGACCGGGCGCACGCGAAGAGGGCCGAAGGCCGAGGTGCCGAAGGCCTTGAGTGGGTCGAGCGTGGCCAGCAGGGTGTGGGGATTCTGCAGTACGAGATTTCCGTTGGCGACGCTGAGCATGGTACGGAGCGAGTCGTCGGCGTTGGCGATCTCAAGTTGGCCGGTGCGAGGAAAGGGCGCGACAGACTTCAGGGAGAAGGTGAACTGCTGGTTGACCGGCAGGTCGTCCTGATTGGCGAGTTGAATTGGCGAGATGCTGGATTGGCCGATACTCTTGCTGATAAGAGTGACCGAGGGGCGTGGAGGCGCGACAGTGACAGGTAGCGTGAGGGTCCGGCCATCCTTCAGGGTGAAGCGGGCAGTGAGCCTTTCGCCCACGCGCAGCTTGGGGGCCTGGACATTGGGCGGGAGGGTGAGGCGGAGGTTTGTGTCGGGGTTGGACGGCGCAGGGACAGGGCTGGCGGTGTCCTGGTTTGAGGGGGTGTTTGGCGGGGCCGGGGTGTAGACGAGATCGTCGATGGCGAGTTGACGGACCTGGTCGAGGCTGGTGCCAGCGAGGTCGGCGGTGGTGTCGCCCGCGTGAAGATCGAGCGTGCTGAGAACGGCAGGTTCGGAGAAGGTCTCGGTGGCGACGGTGTCGGGCTTCGGTTCACCGAACTGATGGATCGCGAGGTGGAGTGCGCCGGGATCGATGGTTTTGAGGGAGACCGACACATCGACCGAGGCAGGTTTGTCGGCGGGCTTCCACTTGGTTTCGACCTGTTTGCCCGCGGCGGTGTCCAGGCTGATGGTGTCGATGCAGGCGGTGCCGGTAGAGGAGAGCGAGAGGTGATTTTCGTGGCCTGCGATGAGGATATCGGAGGACGCGAGTTTCCAGTCTTTTCCGGGGCTGTCCTGTAACTGGAGCGTGGGTCCCGTGAACGGCTCGAAGCCCCAATAGCCGCTGATGGTGCCAGTGACGGCGTTGGTGCCGGCTTCGGCTGCTGGGTGAGCCTTCGTCACGGCGGAAGGTTTTGTTGCATCTGCCTTTTCATCGGGAGGGTCGATGGACTCGGACAGGAGCTTGCGCGGGGGCGCATGAGCGAGGATCAGGCCACCCTGGTAGGCGTCGGGAGTGACGGGGATGTTGGCACCTGCGCCGGGGGTGTTGAGGTGCAGGACGAGGTCGTGAGCGAAGGCAGTGGAGTAGACCAGAGGTGCGCCTTCGATGGGAAGAACCACCGCGGGTTTGAGCAGGCAGTCGATCTTCTTGGGGTCGGATGGGCGGAGCGGCGGTGGGACTGCGGCTTGAATCGCAGGCAGACCGATGACGATGACGGATTTCGGGTTATGGAAGGAGGGCGGAGTGTTGAGACGGAGGTTGAGACTTTCGCCGCTGGGGAAGGCGATGGCAGGGATGTACTGATAGTGCGCGGTGTGCAGGCCGCTAGTGATGCGGACGAGATCCACGATGGCTCCCACATATGCGCTGTAGTTGCCGGCGCCAGCGAGTCCGGTGTAGCTGGCCTGATTGATGAAATCCGAGTTGGCTCCGCTGGTGAGGCTGTCAACGACGGTCTGGCCGTGGCCATCGTCGAGCAGGGTCTGATTGCCGGTCTGGGTCAAACAGGTGTACTGCATTTCGACGGGGAGCTTGAAGCAATCATTGTTGGGCTTGAGGTTGAGGGTGCGGGCGAGAAGGTTGGAGTGATCCATCAGAGCTTTGGGGTCGCCCGGTGGGACCTCCTGCATGGAGGCCAGGTACTTTTCGATGCGAGCCTGCTCGAAGCCGGCCTCGGCAAGGTCCTGCGAGGCGCGAACGAAGACGCCGGGGCGGCCGCGGACCGCAGAGCGCAGGGTACTGAAGTCGCCGCCAGTCTCGGGCGCGAGAAAAAGGATGACCTGCTGGGCTTCGGGCGGTACGGTGATGGTAACGCCCTCTTCGCGGACGTCCTTATTCCAGGTCTGGATTCTGGAAAACCACTCGTCCGGGGGAGGATTGGTGGTGCCGCGCAGGAAGACCGCGACCAGAAGGTAGTGAACCGACTGGGTGGGCGGCAGGTCGGGGTGCAGCCAGATCTTATCGCCGGGCTGGAGGTTGGGGACCTCAGCGATGGGCAGCGTCTTGCCGTCGCGGGTCACGTGTACCTCGATCTTGGGGCCGGTAAGATCGAAGCGTCCTGCGTCCGCGTGCAGTGGCGCGCAGGCGGACAGGAGGGAAGCAAGAGTTCCAAAGACAAGAAGGCTGCGGAGGAGCTTTGCCATCATTCCATTTTAGACGGTGAAGAGAGGGTCTGCGGATGTAAGCGGCTTTGCCGAGCGTTTTGCTACTTCTGGGCGCGGACGCGAGACGAGACATGGTCGCCCGCGATGACGCCGTCGCGGATGGTGACGATGCGGTGGGCGTACTCCGCAATGTCGGGCTCGTGGGTGACGACGATGATGGTATTCCCCTTGGAGTGGAGTTCATCGAAGAGAGCCATGATCTCGTCGCCGGTCTTGGAATCGAGGTTTCCAGTCGGTTCGTCGGCGAGGATGATGGACGGCCGGTTCACCAGGGCGCGGGCGATGGCGACACGTTGGCGCTGGCCGCCGGAGAGTTCGTTGGGCTTGTGCATCATGCGGGTCCCGAGGTTGACGGACTCAAGGACTTCCTTGGCGCGGGCAGTGCGCTCTGCGGCAGGCGTACCGTTGTAAATCAGTGGCAGCTCGACGTTGTGGAGCGAAGTCGCGCGGGCCAGCAGGTTGAAGGTCTGGAAGACGAAGCCAATCTCCTTGTTGCGGATGCGGGCCAGTTCATCGTCATTCAGTTCGGAGACGTCGTGGCCGTTGAGCCAGTATTTGCCCTGCGACGGTGAATCGAGGCAGCCGATAAGATTCATCAGCGTCGACTTGCCGGAGCCCGACGGTCCCATGATCGCGACATACTCATTGTGGCGGATGCGCAGGTTGACGCCGCGCAGGGCATGCACCTGCTGATCGCCCATCTCATAGGTCTTCCACAGGTTGTCAGTAACGATGACGTCGCCCGCGGCCGGGCCAGAGGCGTTGCTGAGCGTGGGTTCAACTGCGGTTTCGATGGCCATCCGTTTCTCCGGTTCCTGCATGCTTTCAGGATAGTACGTTTTGGCTGAGGGTAAGGTTCCCGTCTGCGGCATGAGTCAGGCCTGGGTGAAGCTTTGCCCATTCGACAGAGACAACATTTTACGATTTATCGTCGCTGCTGGCGGCTGTTTCGACACTGTTATCTCGCTTGACGGGGGTCCCGCTTTTTAGTTCGCGTAGCACTTTGTAACGGCCGGTAACGATCTCGTCACCATCCTGCACGCCGCCGAGGACTTCGATGTCTGTAGCTCCCGTGACACCAGTTTTGACGGGAACAAAGATGGCGCGGAGCTTCTTGTGATCGAGGCGTAGCACATAGACTCCCTGGACAAGTTGAGGCTTCGGATTGGTTCCGGTGGCGGCGTTTACCGTGCCCTTGCTGGATTTGCCTGCATGCTCTGCCAAAGCCTTTTCGGCAGCAGGATCGCGCTGGACAAGGGCCTGGATGGGAAGGGTGAGAGCGTTCGGCTTGTTAGCAGTCGTGATCTTTGCTGTAGCCGAAAGGCCGGGACGAAGTTCATCCGAGTTCTGGTCGAGGGTAACGACGACCTTGAAGTCCTTGGCCTCCTCCGTGCCCGTGGTGCTCTGACTGGTCGCGATTCCCGTAGTGCGGAGCAGCGCCTGGTCGCCCACCTCGGTAACGTGGCCCTTGAAGATGCGGCCGGGCAGGGCATCGACGGTGACGTCCACAGGCTGGTTCATCGCAACATTGACGATGTCGGTCTCATCGACCTTTACCTCGGCAGTGATGACGGACATATCGGCGAGTGTCATCAGGGTAGATCCTTCGGCGTTCTGAATCCCGACCACCACCGTCTCGCCCTCGCGGACGGGAACGTTGGTCACCAGGCCGTTGAAGGGAGCGCGGCTGACGGTTTTATCCAGCGCATCGTAGTTGGAACGCTGGCTGGCAACCGCCTGGTTCATGTGGCCGCGCTGTGAGTCGGTCTGCGCCTTGGCCTGGGAAAGCGTTGCCTGGCGTTGGTCCAGCGTTGCGACCGCCATGTCGTAAGCGGCCTTCTTCGCGTCGAAGTCCTGCTTGGCAATCAACTTGTCGTTAAACAGCGCCTGGGAGCGTTTGTAGTCCAGCGTCTTCTGCTCGAGGTCGGCCTGCCCCTCGGCAATGTTCGCCTCGGCGGTCTTCTCTGCGGCAATATAGCTGGTAATATCGGTGCGGGCGGCGGCGATGGTGGCCTGCTGCGCAGAGACGGTCGCCTGAGGCTGAACGCTCTCCACCGTTGCCAGGATGGCGCCCGTCTTCACGTGGTCGCCCTCTTTTACATAGAGGTGGGTAATACGCCCAAAGGCAGTCGCGCCGATGTTGACGTAGGTCTTGGGCTTGATCTGCCCTGTGCCGTTGACGATGGAGATCAGGTCCTGTCGCGCGACCTTTCCGGTCGCAACCTTGGTCACACTGGACTGTCCATGCAAAATAGTGCCGACTACGATGCCCACCAGAACCAGGGCAGCCACGACAATCAAAACAATCTTTTTCGCGCTCATTGACTACTTTCTTTTTTGCGCGCACCGAAGTCCAGGCGGCGCATATTGAAAAAATTTCTACCCGTCAGAGAAGCAATACGGAGACGCGCCTAATTGCGTTCCGTACGATTTCCAGTGTTCAAGCCCGTGGTGATGGCGTGGTTTGAGCTACCACCCGCGACTCTGGCTGGTTGGCTGGTTTCTGTCAATCTTGAGTACAGGTGATGATAACAGGGCCGAGTCTGAGTCTACCTCTTGTACAGGCGCTGCAACCGCTCTACAATAAGCTTGGTAACAGGAGTACCACCCTTACTATGACCACCTCACGGCGTCTTCTTTCCGTCTTGGCTCTGCTTTGTTTCGCGATGACTGTGGTTCCTGCGTTTGCCGCGCAGGATACTTCCGCAGATCCGCAGACAGACGGCGTGACCAAGGGGCCTGTTACGACAGAAAAGCCCGATCCGTTGAAGCGCCCGCTGAGCGACAAGGAAAAGATTGAGCAGAACAAGGCCCTGAAACACGAGTTGAAGGGCGAATACAAGAAGTGGGTCGATGAGGACGTGCGCTGGATCATCACCGATCAGGAGATGCAGGCGTTCAAGAGCCTGAGCAACGACGAAGAGCGCGACACATTTATCGAGAACTTCTGGCTCCGTCGCAATCCCAATCCGGACTCTCCCGAGAACGAATATCGCGAAGAGCACTACGCCCGCATCGCCTATGCGAACGAGCACTTTGCAGCCGGCAAGCCGGGCTGGAGGACCGATCGTGGTCATATCTACATCTCCTACGGCAAGCCGGACAGCATAGACTCACACCCAAGCGGCGGCAGCTACGACCGTCCAACGGAAGAGGGCGGCGGCACCACCTCGACCTACCCGTTCGAGATATGGCACTACCGGTACCTTGATGGTATCGGCGATAATATCGACATCGAGTTTGTCGACACCTGCATGTGCGGCGACTACCACATGACGATCGACCGCTCCGAGAAAGATGCGCTGAAGCATGTTCCCGGCGCAGGCCAGACGATGTACGAGCAGACCGGCCAGGCGAAACAGTCCGATCGCTTTTCCGGTGGCGGGCTGGAGCAGCTTGGCACCGGACCCATGTCGTCGATGAACGCAAGCAAGCAGTTCGACCGGCTCGATCGTTTCGCTAAATTGATGGCCCCGCCGGAGATCAAGTTCAAGGACCTGGAGTCGTTTATGGCGACATCGAAGATCCTGACCGGACCGCCATTTCTCTTCGATGTTCGCACCGACTATGTGAAGGTGACCAACGATACGGTCCTGGTGCCGCTGACCTTGCAGATCAGAAATGGCGACATCACCTTCACCAGTAAGGATGGCGTCTCTCTCGGAACAGTCAATATCCTGGGCCGGGTTTCGAACCTGAATCACAAGCCTATCGAGACCTTTGAAGAGACGGTCAAGGTTGAGGAGCCCACCGAACTGCTGGCTCGTGCGCGGAACAACGTTTCGGTTTACTGGAAGGCATTGCCGCTGCGGCCCGGCCTGTACAAGGTCGACATCGTCATTAAGGACGTGAATAACCCAGACCACATCGGCAGATGGCAGCGCAGCATCAACGTTCCAAGGTACGATGACGACCGTCTCGCTTCGTCCTCGCTGATTCTGGCCGACCAAATGGAGCGCGTGCCGTCGAAGGACATCGGAGCAGGGAACTTTGTAATTGGGAATACACGGATTCGCCCCCGCGTTCCCAGCGGTGTTATGGCTCCTGTAACATTTCATCGCGCTCAGAGTCTGAACTTCTGGATGCAGGTCTACAATCTTGGTATCGATGATAAGAGCAAGCAGAACGGTGCAACCATTGAGTACCAGATTATGGACATGGCAACCAACAAAGCCGTATTGCAGACGCAGGAGCTAACCAACAAGACCAATCCAAATGCGGATCAGGTCACGATCGAAAAAAGCCTGCCGCTGGCCAGCCTGCAACCAGGCAAATATGAGGTCAATATCAAAGTTAACGATGGCGTCTCCAAGCAGCAGATCGCAGAATCTGCGCCGTTTATAGTGGATTAGGCAGAGCGTTTTGGAAACAGTGGCACGGTCACGCAAGGGCAAGCAAAGAGGACCGGTCACAAGCGCACTGTAAACCGCAACCTACTTTTTCTGGACGCGGACATATTTCGAGTGCCATCGACGCGCAGGACGATATAACTGTGCTACGACCCCAGGTGAACATCGTGTTTCTCGCGCTGATGCTGACGACGGCAGCTATCGGCAGAGCTGCGGAGCCTCCGGGTGCTGCGGTCTCGGGCGTGGTGCGGGATGCTCAGGGGATCGCGCAGATGGGAGCGCTGGTTCAGGTTGTAGCTGCTGACTCAGCTCTGATGGGCACAGCATTCACCGATCTCCACGGCCGTTATCTCATCCTTCATTTGCTTCCCGGAAAGTACGAGGTTCGGGCCAGTGCGGCACTCTTTGTCCCTGCACTGCGAGGCAATCTGGAACTGCGGCCGGGAGCCCAGGCAATCGTCAATCTCACGCTGAACACCCTGTTTGAAACAGCCGCGTGGCTGCCGGCGGAGCGCCGCAAGGCTGACGAGCCCAGCGACGACTGGAAGTGGACCCTCCGTTCCGCCGCAAACCGTCCCATCCTTCGCTGGGATGAAGATGGCGACGTCATGACGATCTCGTCGAGCGCGACAGAATCCTCCAACGCCGTCACGCGAGCGAGCGCCGCGGTTACTGCAGGAGATGGTGGCCTTGGCAGCAACGGCGTCCACGACGTCTTCTCTCTCGATCGCGTGCTCAACGACGGAACGGGTGTGACCTTGCGTGCGGATGTAGGAACATCTGCGAGTGGGCCATCGGCGGATGTGGCGACCGGCTATGAACGACGCCTCGGATTTGCTGGTGCGGCCCGAACGGTGGTCGCCTATCAATCCCACCCGGAGTTGATTGGTTCTGACGGATCTGCCGGGCTCGAAGCGATGCAGTTGGCAAGCGCTCAGAAGATGCAACTTGGCGATATGGTCGACCTGCAGGCCGGCGGAACCATTTATGTTGTCCGCACCTCCGGCTTCGCCTCTGCATCGCAGCCCTTCCTCAAGCTGACGTTTCATCCGGGGCAGACATGGACGCTGGGCTATCGCATGGCCACCTCCCAGAACCTCCAATCGTACGAGGGCCTCGATTCCGTTCAGCAGCAGTTGCCGGTTGCGGTGGCGTATCAGGGGCGCACCCAGACAGAACATGGGCTGCACCAGGAGTTTGCGGTGGGCAGAAAGCTTGGATCGGGGCTGGTCCAGATTGCCTTCTATCGCGACTCTCTCGATCGTGTAGCGGTGTCGGGCGGCGGCGCGCTCACCTCCGCTGATCTGCCGCAGGAGGGCATGTCGAACGCAAGCGGCGTGCTCGCAGATGCTTCGACGGGCGACTTCCGTTTTCTCAGCGGCGGATATAAAACTCAGGGCGTCAATGTAACTCTTACGGAGCCGCTAACCCCCAGCATGTGGGTGGCGGTGGAGTACAGCACCGGTGCTGCACTAAAAGTACAAGATGCGACCGCCTTGACGCTCTCAGATGCGTCCAGCGACCTTACGCCGGAGATGGCTCAATCGGCGACGGTCGCGTTGAAGGGCAGCGTTGTTCGGAGCGGAACCAGGATTCGAGCGGCCTATCACTGGCAACCCACGCGGCTGGTCACTGCAATCAATCCTTATGCGGCGTTCGGCGATCAGGCCTACTTGAGTTGCTACCTTCGCCAGGCTATTAGACTTGGCAAACTCCTGCCTCCCGGACTGGATGCAACTGTCGATATCACCAACCTTCTGGCGCAGGGGTATCGTCCGTTCCTGTCCGCCGACGGGCAGACTCTCTTCCTCGCACAATCGCCGCGAACCGCTCAAGCGGGCCTTGCTTTCACTTTCTAGTCACGATCAAGCTCGGAATTCTGCACACCATCTCTCCGCAAGGGCTGGTAGATCCATGCCGCCGCAACCGCACAGCCAACCACTTCTCGTTTCGATCAGGCGGCAAGCGCAAACCGGCTCCCTTGCTTCGCTCAGCCTTGTTGCGGAAACCTACGGCGAGCGTCCAACGTCTGTACATCCTTAAGCCTGTAAATAACGTCTACTCTGGGCTAAGGATGTTTGCCAAAGTACGCAGGTTCAACGAGGGTTTTCATGAATCAGAAAATTATCGCCGATCGTGCTGGTTCACGCCAGAAAGCCACAATCGAAAGTTCAGAGAGCATGAATGTTGACAAAGGCGGCGAGGTCGACAAAGGCGGACTCACTCGCCGGGCCTTCGTAGGAGCCGCCGGCGCCTTGGGTGTTGTCGCAGCGACTGGTCTGCCAATCTTTGCAGAGGTCGAAGCAGATACAGTCCCTCCCCAGCTTGCCAACCTGACGCTGAACATCAACGGTAAAAATGAAACGCTCTCAGTCGACACTCGCACCACGCTGCTCGACGCGCTTCGCGAACACCTTGCTCTCACTGGCAGCAAAAAGGGCTGCGACCACGGCCAATGCGGAGCCTGCACAGTTCTTCTCGATGGCCGCCGCGTCAATAGCTGTCTAACCCTCGCCGCCGCCGCCGAAGGGGCGACCATCACCACGATCGAAGGTCTTGCCAGCGGCGAAACTCTTCATCCCGTGCAGGCTGCATTCCTGGAGCACGACGGCTTCCAATGCGGCTACTGCACTCCCGGCCAGATCTGCTCCGCAGTGGCACTGCTCGATGAGATGAAGAGAAACGAACTAAGCCGCATCAGCTTCGAGACTGGAAAAACCAGCAGTCCAACCCTCACCGACAATGAGATTCGCGAGCGCATGAGTGGCAACATCTGTCGTTGCGGAGCCTATCCCAACATCGTGGCTGCCGTACGCGCCGCAGCAGGAGTCTCCCTATGAATCCGTTCGCCTATCAGCGCGCCACCGACACCGACGCAGCCATTCGCGCGGCCTCTGCGCGCGGAGCGAAGTTCCTCGGCGGCGGCACGAACCTCGTCGATCTGATGAAGGACGGCGTCGAACGCCCTACCCTGCTTGTAGATGTGAATCACCTCGACCTTGCTCAGGTCGTCGACTCACCCAATGGCGGTGTCATGATCGGCGCACTCGTCCGCAACAGCGATCTCGCCAACCACGCACTCATTCGCACAAACTATCCGCTGCTTTCGGAGGCGCTCCTCAGCGGTGCCTCGCCGCAGTTGCGCAACATGGCGACGACCGGCGGCAACCTGCTGCAACGCACCCGCTGCTACTACTTCATGGACACCGCGTTTCCCGCCTGCAACAAGCGCCATCCAGGCAGCGGATGCGCGGCGATCAAGGGCTTCAATCGCATTCACGCCATTCTGGGCGCAAGCGCAGAGTGCATCGCAACCAACCCCTCCGACATGAACGTTGCTCTTGCAGCACTTGGCGCGACCATCCATGTGCAAGGACCGAGAGGCAAACGCAGCATCGCGTTTGACGACTTCCATCGCCTGCCCGGAAACACACCGCAGCTGGACATCAACCTCAAGCCCGACGAACTCATCCTTGCCGTCGAGTTGCCAGCCGCGAAGTTCGCAAAGCATTCAAACTACCTCAAGGTTCGCGATCGCAACAGCTATGCCTTTGCCCTGGTCTCGGTCGCTGCCGGTCTGGAAATCGAGGGTGGCACCATCAGGTCTGCCGGCCTTGCGCTCGGCGGGGTTGCACACAAACCCTGGCGTTCGCAGGAGGCCGAAAGATCGCTCATCGGTGTGTCGCCAGGGCCGGAAGCATTCAAGAAAACTGCGAATCTGGCGGTTGCCGGTGCAAAGCCTTATGAGCACAATGCCTTCAAGATCGAACTTGCCAAACAGAACATCGTCCGTGCGCTTACCCTTGCCGCACAAGGAGTACAAGCATGATCGCACCAGATCTCTTGCAGGATGACGCGTCCACGCAGCCAAAACAACTGCAATTGAAGGAGCGCTACGACGGCATCGCCAAGGTGACCGGAAAGGCTACGTACGCGGCAGAGTTCCCCGTGAAGGATCCCGCCTACGCCTTCATCGTTCAAAGCACCATTCCAAACGGAAGCCTCGCTGCCATCGATCAGAGTGCCGCCATGCGCGCTCCCGGCGTCCTCACGATCATGACGCCCTTCAACGCACCGAAGCTCCCCGGCCCGAAGATTCAACCGCCCGCCAGCCGTCACATCACGCTGCTCCAGGAGACCGCCGTCTTCTACAACGGGCAGCCTATCGCTGTGGTGGCTGCCAACTCGCTCGAACAGGCGACGTTTGCCGCAAGCCTCTTGAAGATTTCGTATAAACAGGAGCCCGCAAAGCTCGACTTCACAGGCCGTTTGAACGAAGCACGCCCACCCAAGCAGCCAGGCCGCGAACCGGCCGACAGCACACGCGGCGACATCGCAGCTTCCCTTGCCAGGTCTACGGTGAAGGTTGAGGAGACCTACACAACGCCCATCCAGAATCACAACCCGATGGAGCCGCACGCGACCATCGCCTCATGGGATGGCGACAAGCTTCACCTCTACGACGCCACCCAATACATCACCGGAGTGAAGCAGACCGCGGCCCGCTCCCTGGGCATCCCAGCCGATAACGTGCACGTGCATTGCCCTTATACCGGTGGCGGCTTCGGCAGCAAAGGGTCGACATGGTCGCACGTCATCCTCTGCGCGATGGCTGCAAAGGTCGCGGGCAGGCCCGTGAAACTCGCACTCGATCGCACTCAGATGTTCGGCCCCGTAGGCGCACGTCCGCGTACTGTGCAGGCAATCAAGCTCGGCGCCACAGCCGACGGCAAGCTGCTCGCCATCCAGCACGACGTCATCGTCCACACCTCCGTCATGGAGGATTTTCTCGAGTCCTCTGCCATGCAGACTCGCTTCCTCTACGACAGCGAGTCGAACGTAACCAGTCACAAGCTGGTCGAGATGAATCTCGGCGTAGGCACCTTTCAACGCGCCCCAGGCGAGGCCACAGGGACCGTCGCGCTCGAGGTCGCCCTCGACGAACTCGCCTGGAAGCTGAAGATGGATCCGGTCCAGCTTCGCTTGGCGAACTATGCCGAGAAGGATCCCAGCAAGGATCGCCCATGGACCGGCAAGCATCTCCGCGAAGCCTACAAGCAGGCCGCCGACCGCTTCGGCTGGTCCAAGCGTCCTACGGAGATCGGCGCCACGACGGAGGGCAACAAGCTCATCGGCTGGGGCATGGCGACCGCGACCTATCCGGCAAATCGTTCCGCGGCCATGGCTCTGTGCCGCTACCTTCCCAACGGGCGCGGCTATGTTGGCTGCGGCTCGCAGGACCTCGGCACCGGCACCTACACCATCATGGCGGACACCGCAGCCACCTACCTCGGCCTCGATCCCCACATGATCGACGCGGAGTTGGGCGACTCGACGCTTCCCAAGGCGCCCGTCTCCGGCGGCTCGCAGTCGGCGGCCAGTATCGGTCCCGCCATTCAGGCCGCGGCCATGCAAGCCAAGCTGAAGCTCTGTGAGATTGCGGTCGCCGATGCAGGCTCAACCCTGCATGGCCTCAAAGCAGCGGACCTCGAAGCGAAGGATGGCAAGCTCTTCGCGAAGGTATCTCCCAACAAATCGGACACCATCGTCGCCATCCTGCAGCGCGCCGGCGGCAATCCTGTCGAAGCCACCGCCAGCGCCGAGCCCGGCGAAGATCGCACTGCCTACACGGCGCAGTCCTTCGGCGCTGTCTTTGCCGAGGTCGCTGTCGACAAGGACACCCACATGGTGCAGGTTCGCCGCATCGTCGGCACCTACGATATCGGTACCCTGATGAACGAGACCACCGGCCTCAACCAGCTCGTGGGAGGCATCGTCTGGGGGGTTGGTATCGCCCTTTACGAAGAGACCCACATCGACCCCATCTACGGTCGCACGGTGAACGAAAACCTCGCCGAATACCACGTCCCGGTCAACGCAGACATCGGCACCATCGACGTCTCGGTGGTGGGTATCCCCGATACGAAGTTCAACCCGCTCGGTGCCCGCGGCATCGGCGAGATCGGCATCACTGGCGCTGCCGCCGCGGTAGCCAACGCCATCTACCACGCCACTGGAAAGCGCGTCCGCGAGTTCCCCATCACGCCAGACAAGCTCATGGCCTAGCGCATCTTCGCAATAGAAACCGAATACAATTCGGGGCAAGGAAGATTCTCTGAGTCTGCCACAGTCCCCATATGCCCTACAGCCATACAGTCCGCGGCGTAAAGCACTCTTTTGCGGATCTGCGAACCCTCCTGGCAAAGGCCACCCCGCTGCGTTCAGGCGATGAGCTTGCCGGTCTCGCTGCCTCCGGGGCGGAGGAGCGTGCGATCGCACAGATGACGCTCGCAGATCTTCCGTTGAGCGTCTTCCAAAACGAAGTTCTTGTGCCGTATGAAAGCGATGCCGTCACGCGCCTGATCGTCGATACCCAGGACAAGGCTGCCTTCGCACCCATCGCCAGCCTCACCGTGGGCGAGTTTCGCGACTGGCTGCTCTCCGACGAAGCCACCGGTACACGAATCGACGGACTTGCCGACGGTCTGATGCCAGAGATGGTCGCGGCCGTCTCCAAACTCATGCGCGTCCAGGACCTGATCTACATCGCGCGAAAGATCTCCGTGGTCACACAGTTTCGCACCACGGTCGGCCTGCCAGGGCGGCTCTCCACGCGGCTGCAACCCAACCATCCTACGGACAGTCCGGTCGGCATTGCAGCAAGCATTCTCGACGGTCTGCTGCTCGGCTCCGGCGACGCAGTCATCGGCATCAATTCCGTCTCGGACAACGTCGCCACGGTGACCACCTTGCTGCGAATGATCGATCACGTGCGTTTGCGTTACAGTATCCCAACGCAAAGCTGCGTGCTTGCCCATCTCACCACGCAGATGGAGGCGATGCGTCACGGTGCGCCGCTTGATCTCCTCTTTCAATCGATCGCGGGCACAGAGGCCGCCAATGCTTCTTTCGGCGTCAGCCTGTCTCTGCTCGACGAAGCGCACGCCATGGCCAGAGAACTGAAACGCGGCGGCATTGGCACCGAAACCGGCAGCGAAAATATCTTCTATTTCGAGACGGGGCAGGGCAGCGCGCTCTCCGCCAACGCGCACCACGGCGTCGATCAGCAGACGCTCGAGGTCCGCGCCTATGGAGTCGCTCGCCACTACCGGCCAATGTTGATCAACACGGTCGTCGGCTTCATCGGCCCGGAATATCTCTACGACGGCAAACAAATTCTGCGTGCGGGTCTCGAAGACCATCTCTGCGGCAAGCTGCTAGGCCTGCCGATGGGCTGCGACATCTGCTACACCAACCACGCCGAAGCCGACCAGGACGACATGGACGCCTTGTTGACCATGCTGGGCGCAGCCGGCGTCAACTACATCATGGGCGTCCCTGGCGCCGACGACATCATGCTCAACTACCAGAGCACGTCCTTCCACGACGCACTGTATCTCCGCCGCCTGCTTGGCTTGCACGCCGCGCCCGAGTTCGAAATATGGCTCGCTGGCGACGACTACCATAGACTCAAATCGATAGGACAACCCACGGCGCTGCTGCCCGCGTAAGACCTCCCTTGGTAGGATTCCCGATGAGCGACGAACTCTCCGCTGCGAAGCACAAGCCGAACATGGACGAATCCCTGCAACGCTACACCTCAGCGCGCATCTCGCTCGGTCAGGCTGGTCCAGCGATCCCAACGCGCGAACAGCTCCGCTTCCAGCTTGACCACGCCCTTGCCCGCGATGCCGTTCATGCGCAGCTCGACGTGACCGCGATGCTACAAGGGCTCCGCCACAGAAAGATGGAATGCCTCGCGCTGCGGAGTGCGATTGCCGCTGCACCCGGAGACGATCGCCAACTCTACCTTCACCGTCCGGACCTGGGTCGCACCCTCCATCCCGATTCCCGACAAGTATTGCAACAGCCTTCGGCAAGCACCGTGAAAGAGCCTGATGTCGTCTTCGTCATCGCAGATGGCCTCTCCGCCCTCGCAGTCGAGCGCCACGCGCTTCCATTGCTGGATGAAACGACGAGCCTTCTTCCTCCAGACCAGTGGCGCATCGGCCCCGTCTGCGTCGTGAGTCAGGCCCGCGTCGCCATCGGGGACGAGATCGGCGACCTGTTGCACGCAAAGCTTTCCGTCCTATTCATTGGCGAACGCCCCGGCCTCAGCGCGCCCGACTCACTAGGCGTCTATATCACCTGGAACCCGCGTCCCGGCAGAACGGATGCGGAACGGAACTGCATCTCGAACATCAGGCACGAGGGGCTTACCTATGCAGATGCAGCGCAGCGAATCGTCTTTTACATGAACACCGCGAAACGTCTTCAGGCCACAGGTGTCATGCTCAAGGACAATATTTCACTGCCGGGTTGAAGCCGCCGTTTGCCCGTTCCTTGCAGGAAACCGCAGTGGCTTTCAGAGCCCCTCTATTGGTTAGTAAGTGATATGAATACCCATGGTGACAGCACGGGAGCCGCCGATCGTGCCGGTGACGGAGCCAAAGTTTGCGCCGTTGTTGGGGCATCCTGCCGAGGAGACAGCTTGAGAGGCCGTGCAGGAGCCAATACCGACGGGTAGCGTGAGCGGAATAGTAGTAGATTTTCCGGACCCATTGGCAATGGGCTTTTGATCAAGATTGGTTAACGCGGATTGCTGATCGGCCGGGTTGTTGCTGGTCACAATCTGGCCATAGTTGACGAAATAGTATTGGCCAGGTGAGCAGTTGTTGCCAGCGTTGGTTGCAGAGGCGGAGCAGGCAGACGTCTGACGAATTTCCGTCTGGTTCTGCGGCACATCCAGGCTGGTGGTGTTGGTCACGTTGAAGATGTTGAACTCATACTGCACGGCAAACCTGTTTGTGATTTTGAAGTTCTTACGCAGCGAGATATCCAGTCTCTTCTGATAAGGCTGGCGGAAGAGGTTGCGCTGTCCCGGGACAAAGTCCGTCTCGTAGATGTCCTGAGGATCGTTGCCCGTTGAGATGGGAACGCCTTTCTGGCCAGGCGCGAGATAGTTGATGGCAATCTGGGTGGGATCAATGGTTGGGATAAAGCTGCCGCCACCGCCCCGGAAGGAGCCAGGATTGCCGGTAAGAGCGCTCTTTGGATTGCTTGGATCCTTGATCGGTAGCACGGGGTTCGCCAGAGTTGGAAAGTCACCGAAGTAGGCGCTCCCCACCGCGCCATAGAACTCATAGAGCGAATATGGCTCGCCGCTCTGGATGACGCCGATGCCAGCCAGGTTCCAGTCGTTCGTGGCATAGGAGAGCGCCGAGTGCTCCCTGGCAGCGTTGGGAAGCTTCGCCAGAAAATTGAAGCTGACGACATGGGTGCGGTCGAAATCCGACGAAGCATAAGAGTCGCGCAGGTTATTAGGATTGTCGCCGGTAAAGAAGATGCCAATGTCGCTTTGCTCATCCAGGGAGTGGCTGAACGTGTAGCTGGCGCCGAACTGGAAGTGATGCGAAAGCAGCTTTTCGACGTGTGTTTCGAGGGCGTCGTAGGCGGAGTTGCCATTCGTCTCGAAGAGCGTGGCATTGGGACTAAAGCCGACATAGGGCGCTCGGAAGTCCGTATTACCGCCATCTTCCGTATTCCACGGCTCACCAGCGATGGGAGCGTAATCGTAGCCGTCGGGCAATGAATTCTGGTTGAGCACCTCGAAGCCGTAAGTGGCCGTCTCACCGTGAATAGGATTGGACGCGGTGGCAATTCCCGGCTCGTTGAAGGGGATCGGAATCACAGCATGCCGGCCGCGATTTCCCGTATAGCCGATGCTGATCGATAGATCGTTTCTCGGCAGCCATTGCATCTTGAGGGTGAAGTTGATGGTGTAGGGCAACACGTTGTTCTTGTCATATGCGGCGAAGTTGAGCGTATACGGACAGTCTAAGTAGCCTTCCTGGTTATCAATGCCGCCACAGTTCGGGCCATAGTATTTGCTTTGTCCGGTCAGGCCATTCAGCGTTGCTTGCAGCGCATTTTTGATCGTGCTCGGGTCCGCACTCGGCTTGATATAGCCTGGACCGCTTATAGCTGTACCCAATGGGTTGGAAAGTGACGTGCCGTTACCGATTACATAGCTCGCCAGGGGAGAGGACTCGGTGACGCCGAAAGGGCCTCCAATGCCGCTGCCCGCGGGCTGCGATAGGTAGGTGAAGAGTTCACCGCGGTCGTAGTAGATGCCCGCGCCGCCGCTAAATACGACCTTGCCGTTGTCTTTGTTGGGCGACCAGGCAAAGCCGACGCGCGGCGAGATGCCCCACTGACGGCCGGTCAGGGTGGAGTCGCTTACCCCGGAGGTCGGGAAATACTTGTTGTTGGCCGCTACGACGAAGCCGGCATTGTTGACCGTGAAACCTGTCGTCGTGGTTCCGCTGACATTATAGGTAGAGGTGTCGAAGTTGAACAAGTTGCCGTACTTTTCGGTCAGACCGCCGTGGTAGTCGTAGCGGACGCCGGCGGTAATGCTCAGATTCGGCAGCGCCTGCCACTTGTCCTGAACATAGCCTGCGATCTCGTTGGTCCGATAGTAGCGGTCGGCGTTATTCTTCTGCGAGGCAGGATCGATCGTCTCCAGCACATTGGACGAGTATGCCTCGCCTTCGAGGAGAGTCTGAAATGTCTTGGTCTCTACCTGCGCGTTGCCGGAACGATTGTTCTTGATGTTCAACTGCGTGTAGTTGTAACCGCCGCCGACAACAATCGTGTGCTTGCCGAGCGAAAAGATCAGATTGGTGGAGGGGTTCAGGCGGTTTTGGAAATATCCCATATCGATGAACGAGCTATAGGGGCCAACCTTGAGCGCAGGAGTGTTGGTGGCAGTGGTATCGACGGCGAATTCCTTGAAGAGCAAGCCGGGCAAGCCGGGGGCTAGTCCAGACTGGCCCTGACCGATCCCGAAGTCAGGCCCAAGTCCTGAATCCGGATCGACAAGCGTCTGGTTGAAGTGGCTGAAGGAGTACATGCGCGCGAAGCCCACACGCTGCTCCCAGTTGAAGCGCGAGCTGATCACGATCGTGTTGTCGAGTGCAAACACCTGCGAACCATTGTTCTGCGTGACTGGAAAGCCGCCAACCTCGGAGACGCCGTAGGGCTTGGAGACAGGGGCGTTCTGGTAGTAGTACTTTGCCTCAAGCCGGTCTGTCTTGCTGACGTCGTAGTCCAGCGCCGCCGCCGCCTGGTCAGAGACCAACATCGAGGTGCCAACCAAAGTGACGTTGGGAACACCATACGCAAAGGGCTCGGTCGATTGTGCCGATGGAATCAAGTACTGGCCGTTGGGCAGCGTGGCGTTAAACAAGGCTGAGGCGATCGGACTGATCGTGCCCGTAAACGCCTTGCCCCCCCACTGCGTGGCCGTCGCCGTCAGGCCCGCTATCGAGCGGTCATCGGTAAGTCCATTAGGCACGTTGAACTGCGACAGACCGGTGGCCTCATCCGAGTTGTAGCGGTGTTGATACCCGATGAAGAAGAACAGCTTATCTTTGATGATCGCTCCGCCAACCTCTGCACCGGTGCTCCAGCGGTGAAGCGCCGGATTGGCTAGGGATTCCGGGAATGCACCAACACCCTCGCCCGATAGGAGGTAGGCCTGTTTGAAGAAGAAGGGGTCGGCGTTCAAAGAGTTGTTGGCAAAGGTCCCGTACAACTGACCATGGAAGATGTTGGTCCCGGTCAGGGTGTTGGCATCAATCTGTGCGCCGCTGGTTGCTCCCTGCTGGGCGTCGTACATCGAGGTGTTGACACGCAACTCCTGCAGAAACTCGGGCGGGGGCGACGGCAGACTGTTGCCGTTCGAGCCATAGACAGAGGTCCCGACCGGGTTCGCGCCGCCAATCGTGGCAGAGCCAGCGGAAGAGGAGGCAGACCCGCTGCCGCCACCAATATTGAAGTTGTAACGCTGCGAGTTCGAGCCGCTGGAACTCTTGCCATTGAAGAGATTGGTGACATCGACGCCGTTCACCTGAAAGGTGTTGGAAGTGTCGCGCTGTCCATTCGCCCAGATCGGTTGATTGCCAAGGCCGGCATTGGTGTCGAGGTTGCTCAGCAACTCCGCATTGACGCCTGGCGACAGTACCGCGAGCTGCGTGAAGCTGCCGGTGGCCAGCGGTGTGATCGCAATCTGTTCGGTGTCCAGGGTATAGCCGTTGGTCGCGTCAGTCGCGTTCAGCAACGGGTTCGCCGTGACCTCAATCGATGTCGAGACCTGACCCACCTTCAACGTGATATTGACGGTGCTTGCGCGCGCTTCCTGCACGCCGACGCCAACCAGCTCGGTTGTATCAAAGCCATCATGGGTGGCTCGGATCTTGTAGGTGCCGATGGGAAGATTAAAGATTTGGAAGAAGCCGTTTCCCTGGGTCTTTGTGGTTCGCGTGACATTGATGTCGGTGTCGGTTACGGCGATCATGGAACCGGGAACCGCCGCGCCTGATGCGTCAAGTACGGTTCCATTGATCGAACCCAATGTCTGCTGTGCGTTGGCTGTGGTCAGAAACGAAAGAGTGGCCAGAGCCATCAGGCAGAAATAAGTGGCGAAATGCCTCCCAAAATCCTTCCTCATTTGCTTCCCTCGCTTTCAAATTGTTGTCAAATCTATGATTTGCTGGGGCTGGGGTGGGTCCTCGTCTTCGAAACACTACACGCCTTTGTTGGACAAACGATGAAGAGCCAATGACACGAATGTGAGATAGTGTGCGTTCTGGTGCCTTCAGATACAAGAGAAAAATGCGACAAGCACCGCAAGACCCCAAATAAGCCACTTTGGAGCCCCTGTCTCTCGCAAACTTTACTCTTGTGCCTCGCAAGGGAATGCCACCACGCCGCACGGCCAACTGCACTTGGACCCAGGGTTGACGGATGTCGCACCACAAAAAAAGGAACCGGGACTCCGCGAATGCCTTCATGTAACCAATCACGATCGAACGGCAGTCACAATTCTGGCGAACTCAGCAATATGGCGTGCAGACCTCAGAGGTGACGCTCCCAGGAGCAACACCAGCAGGACAAATTGATTGATTTTGGCGTCCCCGATGGGATTCGAACCCATGTTATCGCCGTGAAAGGGCGGTGTCCTGGGCCGGGCTAGACGACAGGGACGCAACAGAATGACGGGCTCGCGCAGCGCCCTCACCTTCTGCAACGGTAGCAACACAGACATCCCGTGTCAAAATCCTTCACGCACGCAACGTTCGCGGCATACTGGTACTGGCCTTATCGCACCACCACGCGCACCTATGCCCTCAACCACTCGCAGCTACAAATATCTCGACGCCCTCACCACCGCATTCGTCGTCATTCTGCTCGTCTCCAATCTCATCGCGCAGAAGATCTGCCTCATCGGCCCGTTCGGCGTCGGCAGATGGTCGATCGGCCCCTTCGCTGTCAGCGGCGCCATCCTGCTCTTTCCCATCACCTACATCTTCGGAGACGTCTTCACCGAGGTCTATGGTTTTGCCGCCTCCCGCCGCGCCATCTGGCTGGGGTTCTTCGGCACCGCGCTCCTCTATCTCATCGGAGCCATCGTCATAGCGCTCCCTTCCGCCCCCGGCTGGCGCAAACAGCAGGCCTTCGCTACTGTCTTCGGCTTCATCCCGCGAATCCTCGCCGCCAGCCTCACCGCCTTCTGGGCAGGCGAGTTCGCCAACTCCTACACCATGGCCCGCCTCAAGCTCATCACCAACGGAAGCAAGCTCTGGACCCGCACCATCGGCTCCACCGTCGTCGGCCAGGCCGTGGACACGTTCCTCGTCATCGTCCTCACCTTCGGCGGAATCTACCCCGTTCGCACTCTCGTCAACATCATCGCCACCGGCTACGCCCTCAAGGTCGGCTACGAGGTCATCGCCACGCCCATCACCTATCTCGTCATCAACTGGCTCAAGCGAGCCGAGCACGCCGACGCCTTCGATCGGCATCAAGACTTCAACCCCTTTTCCTTCGCCGGCAAAAGCAGCCTCGACGCCTGACCTCTCTGATTGGTCTAGCCAGTCTGTAATTTTTTCGCAGGCAATAGATTCCGCACCCTTCCAACCTGCAGAGCATCTAAACTGGAAATTCTAAGTGTTCAGATAAAGCATGCAGTCGCAGACTCCTGTGCCAAGTTAACCTGTCACCCATGTTTTCAAGCTCTCCACTGGCAGCGCGCCGAAGTCGAAAGCATCCTCAAAATTCTCAAGGAGAAACACTGTGTTCCTGATCACGAATAAACGCCGCGTTCTTCCCTCGCTCGCCTGCGCGGCCGTCGCCGTTCTGTTGGCAGGCTGCAAACCCGCGGCGCCGCCGGCCGCTCCACCCCAGGCCATGCCTGTCATGGTCGCGCCGGTCACATTTTCTCCCGTTCCCAACACCGACACCTACGTGGCCACCATCAAGAGCCGCCGCTCCTCCACCATGCAGCCGCAGGTCGACGGCAATCTCACCAAAATCTTTGTGAAGTCCGGTGACGCCGTCAAAGCCGGCCAGGTCCTCATGCGGATCGACCCGCTCAAACAGGCAGCGGCGGTGCAGTCCCAGCAGGGAACTGAGGCCCAAAAGAAAGCCCTCTACGACTACGACAAGATCGAACTCGACCGTCAGCGCCAGCTCTTCCAGGCCGGTGTCGTCTCCCGCGACGCCTTCGATCAGGCCACCCAGGCCTATCAAAATGCCAAGGGAGACTATGAATCCAACGTAGCTCTCACCGGAACCCAGAAGCAGCAGCTCGGCTACTACGAGATCCGCGCGCCCTTCGCCGGCGTCGTCGGTGACATCCCCGTCCACGTCGGCGACTACGTCTCTCCCACCACTGTCCTCACCACCGTCGACGAGAACGCCGACCTCGAAGCCTACATCTATATCCCCACCGAGCGCGTCGGACAAATTCGCACAGGTCTACCCGTAGAAATCCTCGACACCTCTGGCAAGGTCCTCGCCAAATCCACCATCAGCTTCGTCTCCCCGCAGGTCGACAACGGCCTCCAGAGCATCCTCGCCAAAGCTGAAATCCCTCGCACCGCCGAACTCCTGCGCAACCAGCAACTCGTCAAGGCACGCATCACCTGGAGCACAGCCCCCGCGCCGGTCATCCCCGTCCTCGCGGTCAGCCTCGTCGGCGGCCAGTCCTTCGTCTTCGTAGCGGCGCAGCATGGCAATGGATACATCGCCCATCAGGTCCCCGTCACCCTCGGTGAAACGGTCGGCAACACCTACCCGGTTCTTGCCGGTCTCAAGCCGGGCGAAAAAGTCATCACCTCAGGCCTGCAGTTTTTGCAGGAAGGCGCACCCGTTAAGCCCCTCGGCTAAGTCGCAAGTAAGTCGCACGGCTCAGCAATCCACGCGGAGTTCAGTCCCCCTCCGCATCGTCTTTCGCTCCACCATCGGGCCCCGCGCCCCGGTCAGAGGTCACCTTGTTCGTAGACTTTTTCATCCGTCGCCCGATCTTCGCCACGGTCTGTGCACTGCTCATCGTTCTTGCCGGCGCCGTCTGTATCCCGACCCTGCCCATCTCGCTCTACCCGACGCTCGCGCCCCCGCAGGTCGTCGTCACCAGCAACTACATCGGAGCCAACTCCAAGGACGTCGAATCCGCCGTAACCATCATCCTCGAGCAGGCCATCAACGGCGTCGAGGGCATGCGTTACATGTCCTCCACCAGCTCCAACGACGGCACCTCGGCCATCACCGTCACCTTCCAGACCGGCTACGATCTCAACATCGCTGCAGTCGACGTGCAGAACCGCGTCGCCTCCGCCCAGGGCCGTCTCCCAGCCGTCGTCAACAACACCGGCATCACCATCACCAAGGCGAATTCCAACTTCGTCTTCGCCGCCGGCTTCATCTCACCCGACCACTCGCTCTCCCCCGGCTTCATCTCCAACTACCTCGACGTGTACGTCAGCGATGCTCTCAAACGCGTTCCCGGCGTCGGCGCGGTTATCATCTTCGGCGAGCGCAAGTATGCCATGCGCATCTGGCTCGATCCCAACCGTCTCGCTGCCCGCGGCCTCACCGCACTCGACGTCACCAACGCCCTCGCGGAGCAGAACGTCGAAGTCCCCGCCGGCCAGCTCGGCCAGCCGCCCTCTGACCCCAAACAGCAATTTCAGATGGCAGTCCGCGTCGTCGGCCGCCTCTCCGACCCCAGACAGTTCGAGAACATCGTCATCAAAAATAATCCGACTGCCGGCGGCATCGTCTTACTCAAAGACGTAGGCCGCGCGGAGATCGGTGCCGAAACCTACAGCACTGCCCTCAAGTTCTCCGGTGGAGAAGCCGTCGGCATCGGCGTCCAGCAGCTCTCCAACGCCAACGCCCTCGACGTAGACAAACGCTGCAAAGCCGTCCTCGCCGAGCTGCAAAAGAACTTCCCCCCCGGCATGAAAGGCATCATCGCCGTCGACACCACCACCGTCATCGGCGAGTCCGTCGACGAAGTCGTCCGCACCATCGGCCAAGCCATCATCATCGTCATCCTCGTCATCTTCCTCTTCCTGCAGGACTGGCGCGCCACCATCATTCCAGCCGTCACCATCCCCGTCTCCCTCATCGGCACCTTTGCCTTCATCAAGATCTTCGGCTTCAGCATCAACTCGCTCACTCTCTTCGGTATCACCCTGGCCACCGGTCTCGTCGTCGACGACGCCATCGTCGTTATCGAGAACGTGCAGCGCCATCTCTCTGGCCTTTCCGTTTTACCTGAGCGCTCCGAGCTGACCGAACCCGACCCCTACGCCCCCGACGCGTTAAATCGTCCCGCCGCCGCAAGCAAAGGCATGGAAGCCGTCTCTTCCGACCCCCACGAGGCCACCAGCATCGCCATGGCGGAGGTCACCAGCGCCGTCATCGCCACCTCGCTCGTCCTCATCTCCGTCTTCATCCCGGTCAGCTTCTTCCCCGGAACCACCGGCATTCTCTACAAGCAGTTCTCTCTCACCATCGCCTTCTCCATCGCGATCTCCGCCTTCAACGCCCTCACCCTCTCGCCCGCGCTGGCCGCCATCCTGCTCCGCGCCGAAACCAAACACACCGGCATCCTCGCCCTTCTGCTCAACCCCGTCGAACGCCTCATCCAATGGACGATCCGCGCCTACGCCCGCGCCGTCACCTTCGTTGTCCGCATCCGCTATGTCATGCTGCTATTCTTCTTCGGCGCAATCGCGGCCACGGCGTTCATGTACAACCACGTCCCCACGGCCTTCATCCCGCAGGAGGACCAGTCCTACTTCCTCATCATCGTTCAAACGCCCCCCGGAGCCTCGCTCGCCTACACCTCCGAGTTCGCCGATCGCGTCGCTGCCGTGGTCCAGAAAAATGACGGCGTCTTCGGCACCTTCTCGGTCATGGGCTTCTCGCTCGCCGGCGGCAGTTCGCCAAACTCCGGCCTCATCTTCGCTCCTCTCAAGCCCATCAACGAGCGCACGAAGATGGGAGAGAAGTTTAGTGCCAAAGCCATCGTCGCCGACGTCGGTCCCAAACTATTCGGCGTCCCCGGTGGCATCGCCTTCGCTGCCGAGCCACCTGCCATCGCCGGCATCGGAACCGTCGGCGGCTTCCAGTTCATGCTCCTGGATGCTGGACGCAACACCTTCGGTGACATTGACCGCGTGGCCCACACCATCGTCGGCAAGTCCCGTGCCCCGGGCTCCGGCCTCACCGGCATGAACACAACCTTTACCTCCAACGACTCCCAGGTTCTCGTCACCATCGACCGCGAGAAGGCCAAGACTATCGGCGTCCCCTTCAGCCAGATCACTGCGGCTCTCGGCACCTTCATGGGCTCCAGCTATGTCAACGACTTCGACTTCAACAACCGTTCCTACCGGGTCTACGTCCAGGCCGACGAGCAGTTCCGCCGAACCTCCGCCGACCTACGCCAGTACTACGTCCGCTCCGACTCCAACCAGATGATCCCCCTCGACAACCTCGCCACAATCAGCGAGACCTCAGGCCCCCAGGTCATCAACCACTACAACCTCTTCCGCGCCGCCGAGATTGACGGTTCACCAGCCCCCGGCCTCAGCTCCGGTCAGGGCCTCGACGCCATGGTGCGCCTCTTCAACCAAAACAAGTTGCAGGGCATGACCTTCGAGTGGACCGGCCTTGCTCTCGAAGAGGTCGAATCCGCCGGTAAGGCCATCATCATCTTCGGCCTCGGCCTCCTGGTCGTCTACCTCACCCTCTCCGCGCAATATGAGTCCTTCGCACTGCCATTCATCATCCTGCTCGCCGTCCCCATGGCCATCCTCGGCGCGCTCTCGCTTGTCGACGCCCGCGGCCTGGTCGACGACGTCTACGTCCAGATCGGCCTCGTCATGCTCATCGGCCTCTCCGCGAAAAACTCAATTCTCATTGTAGAGTTTGCCGAGCAGCTTCTCGCACAGGGCAGGTCCATCACCGACGCCGCCATCGAAGCCGCCGAACTCCGTCTCCGCCCCATCCTGATGACCTCGATCGCCTTCATCCTCGGTGTCGGCCCTCTCTACTTCGCCACCGGCGCCGGAGCCTACGGCCGCCACTCCGTCGGCACCGCCATCATCGGCGGTATGGCCCTCTCCACCTTCCTCAACCTCTTCTTCATCCCGGTCCTCTACGTGATCCTGAAAACCCTCCTCGCCAAAATCTCCGGCGGCCGCAAAGCATCAGTCGTCCGCGACCCAAAACTCTCCCACTAATACAAAACCGCCTAGACCAGGCAACAATCCGGGAGGCCCCTGAGCGTGTTGAAGGGCCCGCTTCTGGGACATGGGTTTCAAAGCACGAGGCGACAAGCTATCATCCTGCATGGCCAAGCCAACGCCCCAAACCCACCAAAGCTGGCTCCCGGACGCCAACCGCCCCACCGCCGACTTCCCCCTGACGCACCTCCCCTACGGAGCCTTCGTCACTGAAGACCAGCAACATCTCTGCGTAGCCATAGGCTCCCATCTCCTCGACCTGCACGCCTGCGCCGAAGCCAACCTCCTTCCCATCGACCTAAAATCCGCATGCCAATTCCCAACCCTCAACGCCCTCATGGCCCTCGGTCCACGAGCCTGGACAAGCCTCCGCGAAGCTCTCACCACCCTCCTCCACACCTCCTCCCTGCACAGAAAGGAAGCAGAAGCAGCCCTCCACTCCATCGCCGGCGC
>Ga0182024_10004570_pt1 | contig 31714 bp, 26 predicted proteins | sample P32metaG_FD_120480 | JGI IMG/M metagenome (GOLD analysis project Ga0182024, IMG submission 120480) | Permafrost microbial communities from Stordalen Mire, Sweden - P3-2 metaG (Illumina Assembly) | ecosystem: Environmental > Terrestrial > Soil > Wetlands > Permafrost | place: Sweden: Stordalen...
AGGGGAGCGCCTGGGAGACGGCGACGGCGTCACCCTGTTCCGGTCTCCGGACCTGCTGGGCGTCGGGCTGATGGCCGACGCGGCCAACCGGTGCAAGCACGGCGACCGGGTCACGTTCGCCGCGAACCAGCACATCAATCCGACCAACGTGTGCATCCTGCGGAAGACCTGTGTCTTCTGCTCGTTCGCACGCTTGCCAAAGGAAGCGGGGGCGTACCACTACACGCTGGATCAGGTGCTCGAAGAGGCCAGCGCGGCGGAGCACGGCCTGACCCGCGAGTTCCACATCGTCGGCGGCCTCGACATGCACGCAGGGCTCGCCTATTACGCGGAGATGTTTCAGGCGCTCAAGGCGCGGTACCCGCACGTGCACATCAAGGCGCTCACGGCCGTCGAGCTCGCGCACATCGCGCGGATCGACAAGATGCCGGTGGCCGATGTGCTCAGGACGCTGCGCGATGCAGGATTGGACACGCTGCCGGGCGGCGGCGCCGAGGTGTTCAGCCAGGCGGTGCGCGCGACGATCGCCGACCGCAAGCTCGTCGCGGACGAATGGCTGGATGTCCACCGCACTGCCCACCAGCTCGGCATCCGCTCCAATTGCACGATGCTCTACGGACACGTGGAGACGCTCGAGGACCGGATCGAGCACCTGTCGATGCTTCGCGCCCTGCAGGACGAGACCGGCGGGTTCCTGGCCTACATCCCGCTGGCGTATCACCCGGATCACAACGAGCTCGGAGCGACGCTGGGACGTGAGGGAACCGCGACGACGGGCTTCGACGACCTGCGCAATCTCGCGGTCGCACGATTGTATCTGGACAACATCGATCACGTGAAGACGCACTGGATCATGGTGACGCCGTTCCTGTCGCAAACCGCGCTGGCGTTCGGCGTGGATGACCTCGAAGGCACCGTGGTGCGCGAGAAGATCTATCACGAGGCCGGTGCGCACACGGCGCAGGGGATGTCCCTCGACCAGATCCTCCGGCTGATCCGCGGCGCGCGAAAGATCCCGGTCGAGCGCGACTCCTTTTACCAGGTCGTGCGCACGTTCGACGGTCCCTCGGGCGATGGGGCGACGCACGACGCGACGGTCGCGGCGGCGGCCTAGCATGCCATCGGCGGGGCGCGAGGTGCGAGTCGGCCGGATCCCGTACGTCAACTGCTATCCGGTCTACGGGGCGATCGATCGCGGCATCGTGCCGCTGGCCGCGACGGTGATCGACGGCGTGCCGACGGCGCTCAACCGGATGATGGCGGCCGGCAGTCTCGACGTCAGCGTGGTGTCGGCGGTGGAGTACGCCCGCGACGCCGAGCGGTATCTCCTGCTCCCGGACCTCGCGATCTCGTGCGATGGACCAGTGCGGAGTGTGATGCTGTTCGCCAAGCGGCCCGCGAGGGAACTGGGCGGCCAGCGCGTGCTCGTGAGCCGGAGTTCGATGACGAGCGTGGCGCTCCTCGACATGCTCTTCCGGCAGGTCTGGCGCTGCAGGCCGAGCTTCGTGGCCGGTGATGCGGAGCTCAGTGACGTCGCGCGCTTCGCGGACGAAGAGCACGAGGCGAGACTCGTGATCGGCGACGCCGCGTTGCTCCTGCGGGGACACGAGGACGACGAGAGCTATCCGTTCGCGTACGACCTCGGCCTGGAATGGAAGCGATGGACCGGGCTGCCGTTCGTATTCGCCGTGTGGGTAGCGCAACGGTCGACCGCCGCGCCGGACGCGATACGGGTCCACACCGGCCTGCTCGAATCGCGCGATTGGGGCGTCCGACACCTGGAGCCTCTTGCGGCGCAGGCCGCCAGTGCGACCGGAGTCCCCCAGGCGACCTGCCTCGAATACTTGTCCGGGTTGGACTACGGGCTCTCGTACGGGCACCTCGCGGGATTGACCGAGTTCTACCGGCGCTTGGTCGTGGCGGGGCAGGTGCCGGATGGAACGCTCGCTTTCCTCCCCGCCGCGTGATGGCCGACATGAGCGACATTCTCGATTTCTACACGGATGCCCCCCTGCTCGAGCTGGGGGCGGAAGCCGATCGGGTGCGGCGCCAGAAGCACCCCGACGACGTGGTCACGTTCATCGTCGACCGCAACATCAACTACACGAATGTCTGTGTGGCCGACTGCGGCTTCTGCGCGTTCTACCGGCGCCCGAAGCATCCGGACGGCTACACGCTGTCCTTCGAGCAGATTGGGGAGAAGATCGAGGAGACCAAGGCACTCGGCGGGGTACAGATCCTGATGCAGGGTGGCCACAATCCCTACATCAAGTTCGAGTGGTACTTGAACCTCCTGCGATACATCAAGGAGCACCACCCGATCCACATCCACGGCTTCAGCCCGAGCGAGATCGACTTCTTCGCCAAGCTGTACCGGATGGATGCACGGACGGTGATCCGCGAGTTGCAAGCGGCCGGGCTCGACTCCGTGCCGGGGGGTGGAGGAGAGATTCTCGTCCAGCGGGTACGCGACCTTGTCGCGAAGAAGAAAGCCGGGGCCGACCGGTGGCTGGAGATCATGGAGATCGCCCACCAGGAAGGCATGAAGACGACGGTCACCATGATGTACGGCATCGGCGAGACCTTGGCGGAGCGGATCGAGCATCTGGAGCGCGTGCGGGAGGTGCAGTCGCGCACCGGCGGTTTCACCGCGTTCATCTGCTGGCCGCTGCAGCCCGAGAACACCCCCACGATGTCGCGCCAGCCCAAGACCGACGCGGTCGAATATCTGCGCACCGTGGCGATCGCCCGCATCGTGCTCGACAACGTGCCCAACCTGCAGGCCAGCTGGGTGACCATGGGACTCAAGATCGGCCAGTTGGCGCTCCGGTTCGGCTGTAATGATTTCGGGTCGCTGATGATCGAGGAGAACGTGGTGTCGGCCGCGAATACCACGCACCGGACTACGATCGGAGAGTTGGACCGCCTGATCCGCGACGCCGGGTTCAGCCCTGCACGACGGCGCCAGGACTACTCGATCATCCCGGCGGACGGCCCCGGCACATCCGACGGGATATCCATCGCGGCCACGCCAGCGGGGGCGCAGCACTCAGCAGCGACCGCCGCAGCGTAACGGCCATCACCGTCGTGGGCGGGATCGCACGAGCGCCGCGCCCATGACCGCGCGAGTGGGAATCGGCTACGACTCGCATCGGTTTGCAGCGGGCGGACCCCTGATCCTCGGTGGCGTGCGGATTCCCTCCGATACCCATCTGCACGGCCATTCGGACGGTGATGCGATCGCGCACGCGGTCACCGACGCTCTGCTGGGTGCGGCGTCGGCGGGCGACATCGGCGAGATGTTTTCCGATCAGGACCCGGCGCATCGCGGGCGGGATTCGATGGAAATGCTCCGCGCCGCGGTCGCCCGCGTCCGCTCACGCGGCTTCGTTCCCCATCAGGTAGACGTGGCCGTCGTGTCGGAGCAGCCACGCATCGCGCCGCACCGCGAGGCCATGCGGGCCGCGGTGGCCGCCGCCCTCGGGGTATCGGCCGACGCAGTCAGCATCAAAGGGAAGACCAACGAGGGCATGGGGTGGATCGGCCGCGGCGAGGGACTGGCCTGCATGGCCGTGGCCACAGTGGTTCCGCTCTCTCCACGGACCGGGTGAGCCCGATGGGCGTCCCGGTGACGGGCACGTCCGCCACTCCCGCATGGCTGCCCGACGGTGCGGCTCGCGCGTTCCTGCTGGAGCCGTTCGCCGACTTCCTCGCACTGGAGCGCAGCGCCTCCCAGCCGACGCTGGATGCCTACGCCCGCGACCTCGTGCGCTTCGTCGCGTACGCGGCAACGCACGCGGCGGCGGATCCGGCCTCCGTGCCCGCGACCCTCGTCCGGCAGTACGTCTACCATCTCAAGGACCTGGGCCTCGCGCCGGCCTCGATCCGGCGCAATGTGTCGGCCGTCCGCACGTATTACCGGTTCCTGATCGGTGACGGCCACGTGGTTCGCGACCCGACGGAGAGGCTCGAGCTGCCGAAGCGGTGGCGCACCTTGCCGGGCGTACTCTCGGTCGACGAAATCCAGCGCCTCCTGAGTGCGCCATCACTAGATGACGCGCTGGTCTTTCGGGATCGCGCTCTTTTGGAGCTGGCTTACGGTGCGGGGCTCCGGGTCTCCGAGTGGATCACGCTCGGAGTCCGCGATGTGATGTTTGAGGATGGCCTCGTCCGAGTCTTCGGCAAGGGGAGCAAGGAGCGGCTCGTCCCGATCGGACGCCCCGCGATCGCGGCCGTGGCGGTCTATCTGCGAGAGCTCCGCCCCAAGCTCGAGCGCGGAGGCGGGAAGGGGGCGCTGTTGCTGAATGCACGAGGCGCGCCGCTCTCACGCATGGGCGCCTGGAAGGTGCTGAGGAAATACGTCTCTGCCGCGGATATCAAGACGCACGTGACGCCGCACACGCTGCGCCATTCGTTCGCAACCCATCTGCTCGAAGGCGGTGCCGACCTGCGCGCCGTGCAGGACATGCTCGGCCACGCGGACATCTCGACCACGCAGATCTACACGCACGTCGATCGCGAATACCTGCGGAGTGTCCACCGGCAGTTTCATCCCCGCGGCTGACGTGTATACTGTCCAGAACATGTCTGCCTCCCGATCGGCCCGCGACCCGCGAGGCCCCGTCCTGGTCCTCGACAACTACGACTCGTTCACCTACAACCTCGTCCAGTATCTGGGCGAGTTGGGCGAGCGTCCGATTGTGCGCCGCAACGATGCGATCACGGTCGATGAGATCGGAGCGCTTGGTCTCCGGGCAATCGTGATCTCTCCTGGCCCATGCACGCCCCACGAGGCGGGGATCAGCGTGCCCCTCATCACCCGCTGGGGACCGGAGATGCCGATCCTTGGGGTCTGCCTCGGACACCAGTCGATCGGGGAGGCGTATGGCGGGCGAGTGGTGCGAGCGCGGCGCGTGATGCATGGCAAGACGTCGGCGATCCTGCACGATGGAACCGGCCTGTTCGCCGGCCTGCCGTCGCCGTTGGAGGCGATGCGGTACCACTCGCTGATCGTCGAGGCCGCCTCGCTGCCGTCTTCGCTCGAGGTCATCGCGAGGGCGGCTGACGACCCCGATGAGATCCACGCCGTCCGTCACCGCACGCATCCAGTGTGGGGCGTGCAATTTCATCCGGAGTCCGTCCTCACGGCGGGAGGCCGGCAGCTGCTCTCCAATTTTCTCCAGCTCGCCGCTTGATGCCGGGCGGCGGGAGCCGCTCTCCGGAGCAGCAGTGACGCACCGAGGCCGGCGGCGCGCGGCGGTCCATGAGAGCCGCGTGGCGGGTCGCCTCCGCCGTACGTGGCTGGTGATCGCCGGAAGCGCCGCTCTGGCCGCCACCGCCCCGTCAGGGGTTGCGCAGACGAGCCCAGCTATCCCGCCCGCCGACAGCTCGGCGCCCAATACGCACGCGTCGGCCAGCGCCACCGATTCGCTCCTGCCTACGGGTCTGGAGCTGGGGGATGTCCTGTACCTCCCCGGTCTCTTCGGCCTTCGCATGCCGTCGTACGACCGGAGCGACGGCGTGTCGGTGCGATTTGGGCCGAGGTTGGCATTGCCCGACGACCGCGTGCTCATCGACGCTCTGGTCACCTACCGGTCGAATCTCGGCCGGTTCGATCCGTCGCTCCAGGGGAGCGTCACCGTCAGCCACCATCTGACGCTGCACGCCCTCGCTGAGCGCGCGACGCTGTCCAACGATGACTGGAACGCGGCGGATTTCACCAACTCGATCGGCGCGCTCGTGGGCGGGGCGGATGGACGGAATTATTTTCGGGCCGACCGGGGCGAGGCCACACTCGAATGGCACGCGGAGCGCAGCGACGAGATGCTGGGCGCGACCGCGTATGGCGGCGTGCGCGACGAGTTCTCCCAATCGATCGGGCCCGACAGCGGCTCCGTGCACTCCGTGTGGAGTTTCTTCGGCCGCGGTGACCGCGGCGGCGCCCTCCGCCCCAATCCATCCGTTGCGAGCGGCCACATCGCGTCCGGGATCGCGGGACTCACGGGGCATTGGACGTCACCCGAAGGCGTCTACGCCGCGGCTAAGATCGGCGTCGAGGTGCCATGGACATCGCCCGACGGGGCGCCGTTCGCGCAAATCACCGGCGACGCCTCACTGGCCTTCCGCGGTTTCTTCGATCACGCCTTCACGCTGTTCGCGCACGTACTTGCAACGGACGGCGCGACCGCACCCCCGCAGCGGTTCTCCTATGTCGGCGGCTCATACACGATTCCGACGATGGCGCTCCTCTCGCAGGGCGGAGGCCAGTTGCTGTGGCTGGAATCGATGTACGTGATCCCGGTCCACGCGCTCACGCTGCCGTATTTCGGCGCACCGGCGGTGGCCGTGCGTTACGTGATCGGCGGCGCCGGGGGGCACAGCCTCCCCGACCTGACCCAGAATGTCGGGCTGCGGGTGCAGTTGTTCGTCCTGCGCGTGGATGGCCTCATCGACCCGCTGACGCACCACACGTCGATCGCGCTCAGCGGCGTGGCGCCGCACTTTTGACCGCAGCGGCACGAGCGCGGGAACGACCATCGCTCTGTCCCGCATTTCGTTTGATTTTTGGTCCCGGCTCGGGTACGTTGAATGGCGTGAATCTTGCTAACGCCCGGCCGCGACGGCTCCGGCCGATCGTTGGCCGATTGCCCTGTACCACCACCCCGCGCGCGGATCGCCGGTGACTGTCCTGGCGGTGATTCCTGCCCGGCTGGGGGCCGTCCGCCTCCCCAACAAGCCGCTGCGGGACTTGGCAGGCGCACCGCTCATCGTCCGGGTCTGGGAACGCGTCGTCGCGATGCGGGCTGCTGACCGCGTGGTGGTGGCGACGGACAGCGATCTCGTGGCCGCGGCGGTGACCAGGGCGGGTGGAGAATACGTGCTGACCAGGTCCGATCACGCCTCGGGCACGGACCGCGTGGCCGAGGCCGCCGAGAACCCGGCATTCCGAGACTTCGACATCGTGGTCAATGTCCAGGGCGACGAAGCGTTTATCGGCGAGGATGCGGTCCGCGGAGCGATCTCGCAGGTCGTCACGGGCCGCTTTCCCCTCGGCACCGCAGCCGCGATGGCCGATGCGCAGATCCTGGATGAGCCGGGCGCCGTCAAAGTGGTCTGCGGCGATGACGGCCGGGCGATGTATTTCTCGCGAGCTCCGATCCCGTTCCTTCGCGACCCGGAGGACCGGGCCGCCCGCGACCCGCTCATCCGGTTGCATCTCGGGATTTACGCTTATACCCGGCCCGCGCTGGCCGCCTGGGTGGCGCTCCCGGCGCACCCGCTGGAGTTGAGCGAGCGACTGGAACAGTTGCGGCCGTTGGCAGCAGGGTGGGGTATGGGCGTGGCGGTGGTTGCCGAACCCCCATTGATGGGCGGGATCGACACACCGGTAGATCTGGAACGTGCGAATGCACTGTGGATCGTGGCGGGACACGAGCGCAGCGGTAGCCGGACCCTCTTACCTGAGGTACGCGTCTGATGGTGACCGAAGCCCGAGCGCAACCGACGCGGTTCATCTTCGTCACCGGCGGGGTGGTCTCGTCCCTCGGGAAGGGGATTGCGGCCGCGTCGCTGGGCCGCCTGCTCGTCGAGCGGGGCCTGCGCGTGACGATCATGAAGTTCGATCCTTACCTCAACGTCGATCCGGGAACGATGTCGCCGTTTCAGCATGGCGAAGTGTTCGTGACCGACGACGGCGCCGAGACGGATCTCGATCTGGGCCACTACGAGCGGTTCATCGATCGGGCGCTCTCCCAGACGAACAACGTCACCACGGGCCGGATCTACCTCAACGTCATCACCAAGGAGCGGCGCGGCGAGTTCCTGGGATCGACGGTCCAGGTCATCCCGCACATCACCGACGAGATCAAGGCGGCGATGAAGCGGATCGCTCCTGACAACGACGTCGTCATCGTCGAGATCGGCGGCACGGTCGGTGACATCGAATCGCTTCCATTCCTCGAGGCGATCCGGCAGTTCCGGCAGGAAGTCGGCCGCGACAACGCGCTCTTCATTCACCTGACGCTCGTGCCGTTCATCGCCGCGGCCGGCGAGGTCAAGACGAAGCCGACGCAGCATTCGGTGCGCGAGCTGATGGAGATCGGTATTCAGCCCGACATCCTGATCTGCCGCACCGAGCGGCCGCTGTCGGAGGACACCAAGCGCAAGATCGCGCTCTTCTGCAACGTCGAGTTCGGCGCGGTCATCGAGAGCCGCGACGTTCCCACGATTTATCAGATCCCGCTCGTTTTCCACGAACAGGGGATGGACGCCCGGGTAGTACAGCGCCTGAATCTCGAGACGCCCGACCCGGATCTCTCAGCCTGGCGCGCGATGGTCCAGCGCATCATTGCGCCACGGACCCGCGTGCGGATCGCCGTGGTCGGCAAATACACGGAGTTTGTCGACAGCTACAAGAGTGTCCAGGAGGCACTCATCCACGGCGGTATCGCCAACGATGTCGGCGTCGACATCTCGTGGGTGGGGAGCGACACATTCACCGATGCCACGACGGCGCGCACGACGCTCGCCGCGTTCGACGGCCTGCTCGTGCCGGGCGGCTTCGGTGTGCGCGGCGTCGAGGGCATGGTGGAAGCCATCCGTGGTGCACGGGAGACGCGCCTCCCATTCCTTGGCATCTGTCTCGGGATGCAGGTCGCGATTGTCGAGTTCGCCCGCAACGTGCTCAATCTTTCCGACAGCAATTCGAGCGAGTTCGCCCCCGAGTGTGGCAATGCGGTCGTCTCGCTCATGGAAGAGCAGCAGCACGTCACGGACATGGGCGGTACGATGCGCCTCGGTGCGTACGTCTGCCGTCTCGCGCGCGGGTCCAACGCGGCCGAGGTGTATGGCGTGCCGGAGGTGCGCGAGCGGCACCGCCACCGCTACGAGGTCTCCAACCAGTACCGGGACGCGTTCGTGGAGCATGGGCTCCGCCTGAGCGGGCTCTCGCCCGACGGGTCGCTCGTGGAGATGGTCGAGCTGCCCGACCACCCGTGGTTCATCGGGTGCCAGTTCCATCCGGAGCTCCGCTCGCGCCCGACGCGCCCCCATCCGCTGTTCGCGGGGCTGATCGCTGCGGCCGTCAAGCATGCCCGGACGCGTGCGCAAGCCCAGGCCGCGCCGCCGTCCCCAGCCGCAATGGCGCCCTCGGCGACTCGCGGCTTGGTCGAGGCCGGCGGCTGAACGGTGACACCGGCGAGCCTGGCGTTTCCATCCGATGCATTCTTTCTGATAGCCGGCCCGTGCGTGGCCGAAGATGATGCGATCAACATTCGGGTGGGGGAGCACCTGGCGCGGCTCGCCGAACGCCTACCGGGCGGCGTGATCTACAAGGCGAGCTTCGACAAGGCCAACCGGTCCAATCCCGGCGCGGAGCGCGGTCCGGGCCTTGATGCCGGCCTCGCCGCGCTTCGGCGCGTCCACGAGGCCACCGGGCTTCGCACGCTGACCGACGTGCATCATCCGTCGCAATGCGCCGTTGCCGCTGCGGCCGTCGACGTGCTGCAGATCCCGGCCTTCCTGTGCCGCCAGACCGACCTTCTCGTCGCAGCGGGAGCGACCGGCAAGCCGGTCAACGTCAAGAAGGGGCAGTGGATGCAGCCGGATGGCATGCGCGGCGCAGCCGGCAAGGTGCGGACAGGTGCACGAGGGCATGGGACCGCGGAGCTCGCCGTCACCGAGCGCGGGACGTTTTTCGGATACGGCGATCTCGTAGTCGACATGCGGTCGTTCCAGCGGCTCCGGGAAGCCTGCGAAGCGCCCGTGATCTTTGACGCCACGCACAGCGTACAGCGGCCCGGCCAGGGCGTCGGCGGCTCGAGCGGCGGCGCGCGTGAATACATCCCGGCGCTCGCGCTGGCCGCCACCGCGGCCGGTGCCCAGGGCCTCTTCATCGAGACGCACCCCAATCCCGATGTGGCGCCGAGTGATGGCCCCAACATGCTGCCACTCGCCGATCTGGACCAGCTCGTGGATCGCGTGCTCGAGGTGTGGAGCGCATGCCGCCGGTGAGCGCATCCGATCTCAGTCCCGCGCTTGCCCGCCGCATCCGGCTCGTCGGCCTGGACGTCGACGGCGTGCTGACCGACGGCGGCATCTATCTGGGTGACGTCGCCGGGGCGCCGCTGGAGTTCAAGCGATACGACATCCAGGATGGACTGGGTGTGTTCTTCCTGCGCGAGGCGGGGCTCCTCGTCGCCATCGTGACCGGGCGCGTATCGGAGAGCGTCCGGCTGCGGGCCCACGAGCTCCGCGCTGACGATCTGTACCAGGATGCGCAGGCTCGGAAGCTGCCCGGCCTCCTCCGCATTCTCGAACGCCGCGGGATCTCGCTCGAGGAGACGGCGTTCGTGGGGGATGATTTCCCCGACCTGGCGATCCTGCGGCAAGTCGGACTCCCGGTGGCCGTCGGCAACGCCGTCCCCGAGGTCCGTCGGGTCGCCTCGGTTCAGCTCTCTCAGGCGGGCGGACACGGAGCGGTGCGCGAGTTCGCGGAGTTGCTGTTGCGCGCCCGCGGGCAGTGGGAGGACGTGGTCGAGGGATACGTCCGCGGCACGACGGTGGCGCCGCCCGACGGCGCGGACGGCCACCCGCCGGCGCCGGTGCTGGTTGCCGCGGCACCGCGCAGCGGGCGCGACGCGTGACACATCCCGCTGCTCGTGCCGCTGAGATCGTCGAGCGAGGCCGGATGGTCATCCATCAGGAGCGCGTGGCGCTCGAGCACGTGGAGCGCCGGCTCGATACGCGGTTCGCGGATGCGGTGTTCCTGATCGCGGGCTCGCGCGGCCGCGTGATCGTCGCCGGCGTCGGCAAATCGGGACTCATCGGCCGCAAGATCGCGGCAACGCTCACGTCGACCGGTACTCCCGCGGCGTTTCTGCATCCGGCCGACAGCGTGCACGGCGATCTCGGGATCGTCGGCACCGACGATGTCGCGATCCTCATCTCGAAAGGCGGAGAGTCGGCCGAGCTCGTGGCGCTCCTCGAGCACCTGCAGCGGTTCGGAGTCCGGACGGTCGCGATCACCGGAGCGCCGCAGTCTGCGCTGGGCCGCCACTGCGATGTGGTTCTGGACGCCGGCGTCGACGAGGAGGCCTGCCCGCACGACCTCGCGCCCACGACCAGCACAACCGCCGCGTTGGCGGTCGGCGATGCGCTTGCCGTGGCGCTGCTGCTCGAAAAAGGGTTCCGGCGCGAGGACTTCGCGCGCATTCATCCGGGCGGGTTGCTCGGCAAGCGGCTTCTCACCCGGGTGACCGATGTCATGCTGGCCGAGGATCTACCCATCCTGTCCCGTACCGCGACGATGCTCGAAGCGGTGGTGCAGATGGCCGAGCGTCGTGGCACCGTCATGATCGTGGACGATACCCGGCATCTCGAGGGTGTCGTGACGGTCGGCGATATGATGCGGCTCCAGGAGCGGAATCGGGACTGGCAGCGGGTGCCGGTCGCCGAGGTGATGACCCGGACGCCGGGGACAACCCGGGCCGGCGAACTCGGAAGCGCCGCGGTCTTTCGCATGCAGAGCAAGGGCATCATGGCGCTCCCTGTGGTCGACGGGGACGGCCGCGTCGAAGGGATCGTGCACCTGCACGATCTCTTGCGGGCGGGGTCGGCATGATGCGACGCGCCGGAGCGAGCGTGCGCCGCACCCTGCGGCGGGCTCCCTGGATCGCGGCCGGCGTCGCGGCCATGGCTGTCGCCGGATGCAAGACCGGCAAGACGCCGCCGGTGGCGGCGCGTGATCCGCTGGCCGACTCGGCGGACCAGGTGTTCTACCACGCGAAGTCGCGGCTCACCGACCACGGAGTCATGAAGTCCGAGCTGCACGCGGACACGGGATACTTCTTCGACGACAACACCCGCATCGAGATGCGGGTGGACACCACGTATTTCTTCACCGTGACGGGCGCGCCGAACGCGGTGCTGACGTCGCGCGAGGGCACGTACAACACGCGCACGGGCAACATGGAGGCGCGTGGCGACGTCATCGTGACGGGCGTCGATGGCCGGCGGCTCACCACGCCGCAGCTCCGGTACGCGCAAGCGCAAAATCAGATCAGCAGCGACTCCCCGTTCGTCCTGACCGATACGACCCACCGGCAGACGACGGGGATCGGCTTCACGTCCGACCCCGACATGAACAACGTCAAATGCCTGCGCGTGTGCGCCGGGACCGCGGGCGTCGTCAACCTCACGAGCGCGGCGCCGGACACGAGCCGGCGGCCCGCTGGTGCGGCGCCGCCGGCCGCCGCCCGAGCCAAGCCGGTGGCACCCGTGCCGTCAGCGCATGGCGGTCCGCCCTCGTCTCGCGCGAGTGGCATCGTTCCGCCCTCGGCGGGTATCCGCCCAGCGCCGGGGTCCGCCGCCCCTCCTGAGCCGGCCAAGCCCGCGCCGCCCGCGCCCCAGAAGGCGCCCTGACCGGGCATGCGATTTCCACCGGTGTTCCGTTTCGTACGCGGCGTCGTTCCCGCCGGGCTCCTCGCGGTGGGCGCCGTCGCCGCTGCGCCGCGGCTCGCCCAGGCGCAGGAAGAGAACAAGCCGTGCGATCTCTACACCGACGCCACGCCGACGAGTCACAGCAACTCCATCAAACTGCCGAGCGGGAAATACAACACGTTCTTTGCCGGTGGCGTGGTGGCGCATTGCCGGGGGCAGGGGAATACACTGAAGTCGGACAGCGCCGAGTACTACGATGAGCAGCAACTGCTGTATCTGATCGGTCACGTGCACTACACCGAGCCCCGGATCACGGTGGACTCGCACCACATGACGTACTTCGTCAACGAGGGGCGGCTCGTGGCCGACACGGAGGTCTATGCCGTCATGTCGTCGGGCACGACGATGCGGGGGCCGCACGCTGACTACCTGCGCGTCATCCCCGGGCTCCGCACTCGCGCGCAACTGACCGCCACAGGGCGCCCGCACATGCATCTCGTGCAGCAAGATTCGACGAGCTCGGCCTCCGATACCGCCGGGGTCGACGCCGACCGGGTCTTCATGGATGGCGACAGCCTGGTGTACGCCTCGCGGCGTGTGGTCATCAAGCGCACGGACCTGACGGCCACGAGCGATTCGGCGTTCATGAATCAGTCGACGGGCTACGCGCGCCTCATTCTGGGAGCACCGACGATCGTGGGCCACGACACGCAGCATCCGTTTACCCTTCGGGGAGACCTGATCGACCTGTTCGCGGCGAACCACACGCTGACCCGGGTGCTCGCGATGCGGCATGGCGATGCGGTAAGTAAGGACATGCACCTGACGTCGGACACGATCGACCTGCGCTTCGAAGCCAAAGTGTTGTCCCGCGCGTATGCGTGGGGCGAATCCCGTGCGCGCGCGACCACCCCCGAGCGGGATATCCTGGCGGACTCGATCGACGTGATCATGCCGCAGCAGGTCATGCACCAGGTCCGCTCGATCGGCAAAGCGTACGCGACGAGCATTCCCGACTCCACGCAGTTCAAGTCCAAGGAGCGGGACTGGATGAAGGGTGACACGATCATCTCGTACTTCGATACCACGTCCGTCCATCCCCACTCCGCGTCACAGCAGCCCGCGCAGGCTCCGGCACCGGGTGGCGGAGTCACGCCAGCCCGTGGCCGCGGCGGCAAGACCTCTCGGGACACCGTTGGGGGGAGCGCGCCAGCCGCGCCGGCCTCAGATAGCCAGCCGCAGGTCAAGACCGTGGTGGCGAAAGTCAAAGCCCGCGCGTTCTACCAGCTGGCGCCGCGGGACAAAACCCAGGTCCGGCCTGCACTCAACTACGTGCGCGGTCGCGTGATCACGATCGATCTCGTCAACCGCCAGGTCCACACGGTGACGGTGATCGACAGTGCCGCCGGCGTCTACCTCGAACCCCAGTCGGATACGGTGAAGAAAGACTCGCTACGACGCGCGCGGATCCTTGCGGACACCGTGCCGAAGTACCTCCGCAAGAAGAAAGGGAAGGGCGGTGCGGCTGCCGATTCCGGCGCGCCGGCGCGAGCCGATTCGGCATCGTCATCGCCGGCCGATTCGGCATCCCCGGCGCCGGCGCACCCCGCGCCACCGCGATCCGATTCGGCCCATTTGTCATTCTCCTCGCTGGAGACGCCATGGTCCGTTCCGGTCAGCCGCGAGGCCGGCGTAGCGCTCTCGCTGGATATCTCGATGGCTGACCGGCCGCGATGGCAGCGCCTGGCGGCTGCCGGAGGCAGCGCGTGAGCGAGAACGGATCCGGCAGCATCCCCCGCGGACTGCCCCCTGACGTACCGCGCGGCGTACGAGCGCTCCTCCAGCGCATCGCCGAGGCAGACCGGTCGCTGGCGCTCCTGCTCGGGTGCCTGCTGTCCGCGAGCGATGACTCGGGCATCACCTCGCTCAACGCTATCGCCATTGCCTTTCGCGATCACCACCTGCGTCTCGTCCGCGCCGAAGGGCGCGACGCCGAGCGGGAGTCGGGGCGCCTGTCTCTGGATGAAGTCCGAGCCTACCTCCGCAGCTCATTATTGCCGAGGCTGGTACGGGAAGGCATCGTCCTCCTGCCGCCGGGCGGCATCGAGGCGCCGGACTCTGAGCTCACCGTCGCGCCTCAGGTGTGGGAGGAGTTGGGCGGCTACCGGTCCGAATTGGCGCGGGTGCTCCTCGAGACGGGGGAGCGACCGTCCGGCCCCGTCCCGGTCGCCCCAGAGCAGACGGTGCCGGGCCACAGCCTCCTCGAGGCCGACGGCCTGGTGAAGACCTACCGGCGCCGGAAAGTGGTGAATGATGTGGCGCTCCGGCTGCAACAGGGCGAGATCGTCGGACTCCTGGGGCCCAACGGTGCCGGCAAGACGACGACGTTCTACATGATTGTGGGGCTTATTCCGCCACAAATGGGGCGGATCCGCTTCGACGGTGAGGACATTACGGAAATGCCGATGTACCGGCGGGCGCGCCGCGGCATCGGGTACCTCTCGCAGGAACCGTCGGTATTCCGCAAACTGTCGGTCGAGGACAACATCATGGCGATCCTCGAGACGCTACCCCTCACGACGGAGCAGCGGCATGAGCGGCTGGAGCATCTGCTCGACGAACTGGGCATCAAACACCTGCGGAAGAACAAGGCGTATGCATTATCAGGAGGCGAGCGGCGGCGCCTCGAGATCACCCGGGCCCTGGTGACACAACCCAAGTTCATGATGCTCGACGAGCCGTTCGCGGGCGTGGACCCGATCGCGGTCCACGACATCCAGCAGATTGTCGCCGGACTCCGCCATCGCGGGATCGGTGTGCTGATCAGCGATCACAATGTCGAGCAGACGCTCGATATCGTCGATCGCGCCTACATCATGTTCGACGGATTGGTCAAGGTGTCGGGGACGGTACAGCAACTGGTGTTCGACGAAACGGTGGCCGAGATCTATCTCGGTCCCACGCTCACCGCGCGCCTCCGGGCGCGCTTCTCGGCCGCGTAGGACCGCGCCCGGGTGTATCGGCCGGTTCCACCGGAGGTTTGATGAAGACAGGACTGCACCAGAGTACGCAGCTCAGACAGGAGCTGAAGATCAATCCGCGCCTGTATCAGGCGATGGATCTCCTGTACATGCCGCTGCTCGACCTGCAGCAGCACCTGAAGCAGGAGCTGGAGACCAACCCGTTCCTCGAGCTGGTCGAACCCGAGGAGGATGAAGAGGAAGAGGGCGCCGAAACCGAGCCCGCGGCGGAAGAGCCCAAGGAAGAGGAACACAAGGACGAAATCGACTGGGAAGAAATCCTCCTCGAAGGATTCGACGTCGGCGGCCGCCGGGAGGAGCACGAGGAGAAGGAGTACTACGAGCCGGTCACCGCGGCGACACGGGACCTGAGCGACCATCTGCTCGACCAGATCTCGCTGCTCGATCTGTCATCACGCGAGGCCGCGCTGGCGGAGGAGTTCGTCGGCAACGTCAACGACGAAGGATATCTCGTCTGTCCGGTGGCCGAGATCGTCGACGGCATCAATGCTGAAGTGTCCAAGGCCGCCGAGGTCGCGGGCCATGACGGCGCGGAGGACCTGCCGCTCTATACGATCGCCGAAGGCGAGGCGATGCTGTCGCGGATCCAGGACCTGGAGCCGCCCGGCGTCGGTGCACGCGATCTGCGCGAGTGCCTGCTGCTGCAACTGCGCCAGGCAGGGCTCGAGCAGTCGGTGCCGCATCGGCTCGTGCGCGACTGCTTCGACGAGCTGATCAACCACCGGTGGAGCGAGATCTCGAAGCGCTTCGGGATCAGCCAGACCGATGTCCAGCACGCCGCCGACGAGATCGCGAAGCTCGACCCCAAGCCGGGATTGATCTACAGCAACGCGAGCGACAACTACATCACGCCGGACCTCGTCGTCGACAAGATCGACGGCCAGTACCACGTCTTCCTCAACGACGCGAATCTGCCGCGCCTCAAGCTGAGCCGCGCGTACCAGGAGATCGCGCGCGACAAGAAGAAGTTCGAGGGCGAAAACAAGGAGTTCATCTCGAATAAGCTGAACTCGGCCAACTGGATGATCCAGGCGATCGAGCAGCGGCGGCAGACGATGCTCAAGGTGATGAACTACATCGTGGACCGCCAGCGCGATTTCTTCGAGAAGGGCGTGCAGTACCTCAAGCCGCTCACGCTCCGGGAGGTCGCCGAAGTGATCAACATGCACGAGTCGACCGTGAGCCGCGTGACGAACGAGAAGTTCGTGCAGACGCCGCGCGGCGTGCTGCCGCTCAAGTACTTTTTCTCCTCCGGTCTCTCGACGACCGGCGGTGAAGATGTATCGGCCCGCGGGATCAAGGCGCAGATTCAGAAACTGGTGGAGGAAGAGGATCCGAAGCGGCCACTCACCGACCAGGCGATCGTGAACATCCTCAAGGACGGAGGCGTGCAGATCGCCAGGCGGACGGTCGCCAAATACCGGGACCAGCTTGGCGTGCTGTCGGCCCGCATGCGGAAGCGCGTCTAGCCGATGGCGACACGCATCAGCGTGGCCCTTCCGGCCCCCGGTGCCGACGTGCTCGACGTCAGCGTCCTGGTACCGTCCAAGGACGAAGCGGCCAATCTCCCGGTGCTGCTGGAGCAGATGGCCTCGGCCTTCCAGGGGACGGACGTCACGTTCGAGGTCATCATCATCGACGATGGATCGGTCGATGGATCGTGGGCACTCCTCGGACAGCTCGAGCCACAGTATCCGTTTCTGGTGCGCGTCCGCCACCGGCGATGCCGCGGCATCTCCGACGCGCTCCGGACCGGCTACCTCGCATCGCGCGGACGCGTGCTCGTGTTCTACCCGGCGGACCTCCAGTACAAGCCCGAGGATCTGCTCACGCTCGTCTCCCCGATCCTCAATGGATGGGTGGACATGGTCACGGGCACCAAGAAAGGGAAATACGAGAAGGCGTTCGTCTCGAGCGTGTACAACTGGCTCAGCCGCCGATTGTTCAGCGTTCCCGTGCGCGATCTCAACGGTGTGAAAGCGTACCGGCGGGAGGTCATGGAAGTGCTCCCCATCCGCCCGGACTGGCATCGGTACATGATCGTGGTCGCGGCGGCCGAAGGGTACAGTGTCGCCGAGGTGCCGGTCCCGCTGTACCCCCGCAATGCCGGTGTGTCCAAGTTCAATCGGTCGCGCATCATCGTCGGGATGCTCGACATGCTGTCAGTGTGGTTCGAGCTGCGATTCGGCCGCAAGCCGCTGCTCCTCTTCGGCGGCCTTGGCGGCGCATTGTTCGCGATCGGGTTCCTCACCGGGATCGTCGCGCTCGCGCTCCGCTTCTTTCCGCCCTATGTCGGCTTCCGCCCGTTGCTCAATCTGGTGGAGACGTGCGTGATCGTCGGGAGCGTCCTGGTCGTCGGCGGCCTGCTCGGTGAGCAGATCGCGGTGCAGCGGGCCGAGCTGCGGGAAGTCCGCCGGCGCCTGGACGCCGCGGCGACGGACGATATCGGCCGTTAGCTAGCCCGTTGGCTAGCCCGTTAGCGGGCGCGTTACCGGGCGCGAGGCGCGGGACGGGGATCGCGCGCCAGCCGAATGCCGTAGCGGCCGATGAACAGCGCCAATTCCTCGGCCAGTGGGTTCCCGCCGTCGCTGCGGGTGCGGCCGCCGAGGTCGAGCCACGCCACGCCACGGTCCCGCAGAGCTGCGCGATCAGCGTCCATGAGCGCGTGTTCCGTGAAGACCGTATCGCCCCGCTGGGCATTCGCGAGCTCGCCACGTCCCTCTCCCACGGACCGAAGGGTCCAGCTCCGGCCGTCGCGCGTGTAGGTGCGGACAGGGCCGTCGCCCGTGATGGTGGTGTCGGCGTACACGACGTATCGGTCGAACTCGCTCATTATGTCACGCACGATTGCCGCACGCTCGTCCGCACTGAGCGAGCGCGGAAACGCCGGCGCGGACCGGACCACTTTGGCGGGCGTCCCGACCGCGAGACTGTTCGGCGGGATGGCGCCCACGACGAGCGAATTCGCGCCGATCACGGAGCCGTCCCCGATCGTCGCGCCGGGCATCACGAAGACGCGCCACGGCAGCCACACGCTTCGTCCCAGCGTCACCGGCTCGTAGGTCACCGGATACCCGTCGAGGGCGTTGAGCCACGCGCCGTGCGTAAAGATGAGGCAGTGTCCCCCAATTCCCGTGTCATCGCCGATGACGACGGGTTTCGTCGGATTGATGTTGGCCATCTGCAGCACTATCGTTCGATCGCCAAGTGAGAACCGGGATTCGGGAAGCTGCGGGCCGCCGACGAAGACCTGCTCGCGAATGCGCGCGTCTTCACCGATCTCGATCTGCTCACAGGACACGTAGGACATCGTGCCGATGCTCGAATGACGGCCGATGCGTATCCGCCGGCCTTGCACGACGGTGAGCAATCCGATCTCTACGTGATCTCCCAACTCGACGTCGGTCCCGATGATTACGCCGCCAAACGCGATGCGCACGTGTCGCCCGATGCGGTAGCCGAGTAGCGCCCGGTATGCCCAGACCTTTATGGGGCTCGGAAGCCACCCGAAACACAACAGGTGGCGGATGGGAATGCGCGACTTGGGGAGCAGCGTCCGGGCCACGGGGCGGAAGGTGGCTCGAACACATGGCAGGCGTCAAGCGCGCACACCGCGCTGATTGCCGTCCCGGCGCCGCATGATTCGCGTCGCACCGCCAGTGCCGCCGCTCAGTCCAGCGGAGGACTACGGGCTCGGCGTGCTCGTCGATCTGTCGCGTCTCATCGTGCTGGATGATGCCAGTCCGGCTGACGGCGGCCGTTCGCAGGCCGTGATACTGTACACAGAAGCGCCGGCGCCGGCGCCGGCAGACGGCGGCCCGCTGGCGAACGCGGTGTCTGACATCGCGAGGGTGATCGCCGTTGCCGACGGCGCCGTCACGGTGCCGCGGCCTTTGCTGCGGGCGGTGGCGGACATCGCGGGCGCGGGGATCGAACAGGCATCGCTCGCGCGTGACCGCTACGGCCGGACTCCGCCATCCGCGAACCCGCTCGTCGCGGCCGGTGTCGAGCGCGACCCGCTGGTCTCCGTGGCAGGCGCCCGCCTGCGCGAGGCTGTCGTGCAGGCTGCCGGGTCACGATCCGTGCGCGTGGTCGCGCCCTGGCCGGATGGGCACCGCTGGTGCGCCGCGCTGTCGCACGATGTGGACGTCGCCGCGGCGTGGCCCGCGTTCACGGCGCTCCGTCTGGCCGAGCTGGTGTCCAAGGGACAGTGGCGGCTCGCCGGCGAAGTCCTGGCTGCCGCGGCGCCCGCGGTGACCGGCAACCCGGTCTGGGCGGGTGTCCAGGCGGTCCTCGACGCCGAGCAGCGCTACGGCGTCACCTCGACGTGGTTCATGCTCTGCGGTACACCAACGGTTGCGACGTTTCGTGCCGGTGATCTGACCTACCGGCCGGAATCGCCGCCCGTGCGGCGCATCATCGCCGGCATCGAGGCCGGCGGCCACGAGCTGGGTCTTCACGGCAGCTTTGCGACCGGCGATACGGCCGGCGCATTCGTGGAGCAGCGTCTCCGGTTGCGCACCCTGTCGGGCACGCAGGCGTCCGGCGTCCGGCAGCACTATCTGCGCATGCGGCCAGGGGTGACGCAGCGGTGGATGGCCAGCGCCGGATTCACGTACGATGCGACCTACGGGTTCCCGGACCGGAACGCGTTCCGGCTGGGCGTCGTCGATGTCGTGCCCGCATGGGATGCGGCGGCGCAGCGATCGCTGCCGATCGACGAGGTGCCGCTCATGTGGATGGATCGCGCACAGAGCAAGTACCAGGGTATCGAAGACCCGGATCAGTGGATCGCCGATGCCATGACTGTCGCGGACGTCAGCCGGCGAGCTGAAGGTTTGTGGGTCGGTCTGTGGCATCCCAACCTCACGGCGGCGCTGGGCTTTCCCGGCGCGCCGGCTGCGTACGAGCGCTTGGTCGCCGCGCTGGCGGTCGAGCGTCCGTACATGGCCCCGCTGCACCGCATCACTGAATGGCGATCCCTCCGCCGGGCGGTCCGCGCCATGGCGGTCGGCCCCGATGGCGGCGTCACGCTCACCGGTCCGTCGGCTCGCGCATTCGAAGTGATCGCCGAGGACGCCGACGGCCGGCCACGCGAACGCCTCGCTGCTACCGGGCCCACCTGACGCCACCAGCCCGGCGTAATGGATTCGGCCCGCGTAAATACTGGCTTGCGTCACATCCCATCGCGGCCGGCGCTGGGGTTTGGTAGGTTGGAAACCACTTAGTCCCGGGGCGGACTCGTCGGGCCATGACGGACATGCGGGAGCAGCTCCAGGAGTCCCTGAGCGGCAGCTACACGTTCGAGCGAGAGCTTGGGCGTGGAGGCATGGCCACGGTGTATCTCGTGATGGACGAGAAACATCATCGCCCGGTCGCGTTGAAGGTTCTGCATCCCGAACGGGCCATCGCCCTCGGTCCGGAGCGATTTCGCCGTGAGATCGCGATGGCCGCCCGGCTCCAGCATCCCCACATCCTCTCCGTCTTCGACTCGGGAGAACTGCCGGGCAGCCAGCTCTGGTTCACGATGCCGTACGTGGAAGGCGAGACGCTGCGGGACCGCCTGCGGCGCGAGGGGCAACTTCCGGTCGAGGATGCAGTCCGGATCGCACGAGAGGCTGCGCAGGCACTGCAGTACGCCCATACGCACGGTGTGATTCACCGCGACATCAAACCGGAAAACCTCCTGCTTACGGCCGATGGCAACACCCTCGTCGCCGACTTCGGAGTGGCGCGCGCGCTGGACGCGGGGACGGCTGGGACCACCGCGCTCACGGAACCAGGAGTGGCAGTCGGCACGCCGGCCTACATGAGTCCCGAGCAAGCCAGCGGTGAGCGCGAGGTTGACGCGCGCGCCGATGTCTACGCACTGGGATCGGTGCTGTACGAGATGCTCGCGGGCGAGCCGCCGTTCACCGGCGCGACCGTACAGGCGGTGATCTCCAAGCGCTTTGCAACGGCCGCGCCGGCGGTGTCCGTGCTTCGTGATGGCATCTCACCGGCGTTGAGCGCGGTCGTTGCCACCTCGCTCGAACGCAGCCCCGCGGACCGCTATCCCACCGCCGCCGCGTTCGCGTCGGCGCTGGAGCAGGCCGATCTCCGGCGGATGCGTGACGGCGCCACTGGCGGCGGGCGTCGGCACATTGGGATGATCGCGGCGGCACTCGTGGTCGTCGGCGTCGCCGCCGCCGCGGTCGTCGCGTGGCGGCGCTCAGCCTCTGGCGGACCCGCCGCGCCAGCCACGGTCGGGGTGGCAGTTCTGCCATTCGAGGTGGTTGGTGATACTGCGAACGCCTACTTCGCCTCGGGCATCACCGACGAGATCCGCAGCAAGCTGTCGCAGCTGCCCACGCTTCGCCTGATCGCGTCTGCAAGCTCAAACCAATACCTGCACACGGCGAAGCCACAGGAGCAGATCGGGCGCGAGTTGGGCGTTCACTACCTCCTGACCGGCCGGGTGAAGTGGGAGCAGGCCGCGAATGGCGTGCGGCGAGTACGGGTCAGCCCGGAGCTGGTCGAAGTGGGGAAGGGCACGGCGCCCGAAACGCGTTGGCAGCAGTCGTATGACACGACGCTCGCCGATGTCTTCGAGGTGCAGTCAGCTGTCGCGGCCCGCGTCGCCGACAAGCTGGGCGTCGTGTTGAGTCCGCCCGCCAGGACTCAGCTGGCGGTCGCTCCCACTCAGAATCTCGCCGCGTACGATCTCTATTTGCGGAGCGCCGCGCTCATCGGACACGACCCGCCGACCATGCGGCGCGCCGTCGCGCTTGGCGAGCAGGCGGTGGCACTCGACTCGACGTTCGTGAAGGCGTGGGCGAATCTCTCGTTTCTGCATTCGGCGCTCTACGTATTGGCCGTGCCGACGCAGGCAGACGCGGATGCCGCCCGTCGGGCGGCGGACCGCGCCGTTGCTCTGGCGCCGCTGGCGCCGGAAGGGTATCTCGCGCGGGGCTTCTATTACGCCAGCGTAAGCCATGATCCCGTGGCTGCCCGCGCCGACTACGAGACGGCGCTCCGATTCAATCCGTCATCCAGCCCCGCGGTCGGTGGGTTGACGGGTACCGACGCCTCGGCCGGCCTATGGGGCGCCGCCGTCGAGCACGGCCGGCAGGCGACCGCGCTCGATCCCCGCTCGGCGCGGCAATCGGGCAATCTCGTTCATGTGCTCCTGTGGCTTCGGCGCTATCCCGAGGCGCAGACGGAATCAGAACGTGGACTGGTGCTGGCACCTGGCGACCTGGAACTGACGGAGGACCGCGTCATGAGCCGCCTTGGAGAAGGCGATCTGGCCAGCGCCCGGGTCATGCTGCGGGATACCCCGCCGACACTCGACCGCGCTTCACTCGTGACCTTTTTCGCCAACTATTGGGACCTCTACTGGGCGCTCGACAGCGCCGATCGTGCGTTGTTATCGACACTCGGTCCTGCAGCCTTCGACAACGACCGGAGCGTCTGGGCCGCGGTGCGCACGCAATTGTTCCGGCTGGCGGGTGACAGTGCCAGGGCGCGTGCCTATGCGGATTCGATGCGCATCGCCTTTGAGGAGAATCTCAAGATCGCGCCGAATGACATGCAGCAGCACCTGTTTCTCGGTCTCGCGCTGGCGGATGGGGGACAGCGAGCGGCGGCCGAGCGGGAAGGGGAGCGTGGGCTGGCACTGGCCATCGCGACCCAGGATCATTTCGGCCGGATTCCATACGGCCACCACCTGCTCGCCCGGATCTACGTGGCCTGCGGCGATTACGACAAGGCGCTCGATCAGATCCAGGTCCTGCTCGCCAGTCCGTATTTCATCTCGGGCGCATGGCTGGCGGTGGATCCGACATGGGCGCCTCTCAAGGGCAATCCACGGTTTGACCGCATCGTCGCGACGCGGACTCCGCCAGTCACCTGATCAGCGTGCCGGTGGAATCCCACAGGCGAAGCGGCGTGCGACCCTCCCACCATCCGGCGCGTTAGCGCTCCAGTACTCCGGCGTACAACGCGCGCCACTGGCCCAGGACCGCGGACCAACTGAAGTGGCTCAGCGCGTAATCGCGTCCTTTCGCGCCCAGCCGATCGGCGGTCACGGGATCGGTCGCGATGCGGATGATCGCCGCGGCAAGAGCGGAGGCGTCGTTGGGCGGCACGAGGAGTCCAGTCTCGTCATCCTCCACGATGTCCGTGACACCGCCCAGCGGCGTCGAGATCACGGGCACGCGATAGGTCATCGCTTCGAGGAGCACCATCCCCAGGCCTTCAGTATCGCCGCGGGCGTCGACGACGGCCGGCAGCACGAACACGGACGCCGCGGCGTACGCGGCGTCGAGTTGCTCTGGAGTGACCCATCCCATGAACGTGACGCGGTCAGTGGCGCCACGTGCCTGTGTCTGCGCCTCGAGTGCCTCGCGCTCCGGCCCGTCGCCGATGATCGTGAGGTGCGGCCGCAGTGCGGCGGGCAGATCGGCGACCGCGTCGATCAGGTAGCGGACGCCCTTGCGCTCGGCGAGCCGCCCGACGAAGAGGACGGCGCACCCGGCCGCCGCACGCGGCAGCGCGGTGAGCGATGGGACGGGCAGATCGACCGCGTAGGGAATCACTTCGACGGGTACGGGCGCGACTGATCGCACTTCCGCAGCGGTACTGTTCGAGATCGCCACCACACGATCGGCCGACGTGACCGCGCGGCGCAGGAAACCGCGCAACACCCGCAGGGAGTGGCGCACCCACCGGAGCTCGACGCTATAGAAGTGCGCGATGATCTTGAGCGGGCCGCGGCTGCCGGCCCGTGCGGCCCAGCCGAACATCGCGTGTGGCACAGGCCAGTGCACATGAACGATGTCGAATCGGCCGCGCCGGCCGAGCCGCCATGCGGCGATGGTGCCGAAGCCGACGTACGACAGCGCCATGATTTTGTACAACACCGACCGTTGCATGCGGTCGGGGGCCGATTCCTCGTGGGTGAGATTCTCCCAGCGGGCGAAGAAATAGCGGAATCGGTGGATGGGAATGCCGCCGTAGTTGGCATTGCCGCCCCCGCGGTAGGCCGATGTCAGGACCTCGAACTCATATCCCTCGGCCGCCAGCCGGAGGATCGTCTCCACGAGCCACTTGGCCGTGGGATCGTCCTGATATCGGGGGAACGCGGTCGATACGATGAGGATCCGCACCGGAGCAATGATGCCGGGCGAGCGCGCATGGGGCAACGCGCGTATACTCTCCGGTCGTGAGGCCCTGGTCATGATATCCCCCGCATGAGTCCTCCGCCGGACGCCGGCGATCCGGCAGTCCAGCCCGGCGCGCCGGCCCGCACGACGGCCACCGCGCCATCGCGATGGCAACGGCTCTTGCCTCTCGTGCAGGTGATCGCCATCGTGGCCGGCCTTGTGGCGCTCTTCGGCCTGGTGCGGTCGTCGTCGCCGGCGCTGCGAGCCGCCCGCCCGCACGTGCACTGGCCGATGCTGCTGCTGGCGTCTGCGGTGTGGATGGCGTCGTACTCCCAACTCGTGCAGCTCTGGGCGTCCAGCCTGCCCTGGTGGGATGCCGCGCTCCGTCATTCGCCGACGCGGCTCTCCTGGTTCCGTGCCGTGCGCATTTTCTTCGTGACGAACCTCGCGCGATACGCACCCGGCGGCGTGTGGCAATTCGCCAGTCTCGCCGCCATGAGCAGCGAGGCTGGCGTGTCGCCAGTCGCTGCGACGGTGGCGGTGCTACTGCAGCAGCTCGTGCTCCTGGCGACTGGGTTCGTCCTGATCCTCAGTGGCGCGCCGCACTTCCTCGGCGCGTGGACTGGCCAGCTCGATACCGCGTCGCAGATCGTGCTCGGGATTCTGCTTACCGCGGCGCTCATTATGGCCCTTCCGAGGGCGCTGCCGATCGCTCGCGCGTGGGCCGAACGGATCACCGGCCGTCCTGTGCCACTCCCGGCTCCGCCGCAGCGCGCGTTTGCGATCTATGTCGTCCGTGCGGCGCTCGGATGGGCCGCGTATGGCCTGGCGTTCTGGTTGTTTGCACGCTCGCTGTTTGGCGACGACGCGCCGCACCTCTGGCTCGCCGCGACCTCGTACGTCGGGAGCTATCTCCTGGGGCTGATCGCGATCTTTGCGCCGGGCGGCCTGGTGGTGCGCGAAGGCGCGCTCGTCGTGACGCTGGGGCCGGCGATCGGGCCGCAGCGGGCCCTGGTGCTGGCGATCGCGTCGCGGATGTGGCTCGTCTCGCTCGAGATCATTGGTGCCGCGACGGTCGTGGGCGCCGACTGGGCCGTCCGCCGGCTCAGGGCTTCCGCATCACGAAGATGAACTGGTAGCGGAACGCCGGCACGAGCCCCAGTGCGCGGAGCCCGAGGCGCAGCGCGATGCGGGCCGGCCGCCGGTTCTTGAGAATCGCCGGGCCAGGGTCGGCGCGAACCCGAAGCACCTCCAGTCCCGCGCCGGTGATCAGCCGCCGCCAACCCGCCTCCGTGTCGCGATGCTCGACGGGCTGCGCGGTCCGGACGTAGAAATTGGGAACGACCGTGACCGCGATGGCCCCGGCGCGCAACACGCGGGCCAATTCCCGGAATCCGGCAGCGACGTCCGGGAAATGCTCCATCGATCCGAACGAGAATGCGCGGTCGAACGTCCCGGCGGCGAAAGGCAGTGCGATCCCGTCTCCGCAGACCCACGCGATCCGCGCGGGTACCGGTGGTACCGGGCCGGGCGGCGGCCCGGCGGACGGCGCATCGTCGTCGCGAATGCCGGCCGCCGCGTGCAACGCGGTGCGCGAAAAATCGAGACCAACGGCTTCCCGCAAGTGTCCGCGGCGCGAGGCAAGCCGGGTCGCCCAGCCGACGCCGCAGCCGAGGTCGAGGAGCGTGGTGCCGGCCAGCGGCTCGAGCTCGCGCACGGCGCGCCAGAGGCGCTCGGGATTCGGCCGATCGACGTCCTCGCCGAAGTGATACTCGCGGTCGTAGAACTCGCGCAGTGCCGGGCCGTGCATGCGCGCGGAACCTAGTAGCTAGCGCGCGCACACCGCAACGCGCACCTTTCGTGCGGCATGACACCACCTCGTCCGCCCGCCGCTGCATCCGGGCCGCGATTCGGCGCCGCGTGGGCGGCGCTGGCCTACGCGGCGGTCACGTTGGTTTTCGCGTATCCGGCACTCACCGGCGGATTCCTCGTCTCGACGACGAGCGATCAGTATATCGGCGGCTACGCCGTGCGCAATTTCGGGCACGAAATGCTGGTCCGGACGGCCCACTTCGCGCAGTGGAACCCGTATCTGTTCGGAGGGATGCCGTACATCGGCTCGATGAACGGCGACATCTTCTATCCGCCGAGCGTGCTGTTCCGGCTGCTGTTGCGCCCGGATGTGGCCGTGACGTGGCTGTTCGTCGTCCACCTGTTCCTTGCCGGGTGGCTGGCGTACCTCTTCCTGAGAAGCGCCGGACTCCGGTTCCAGAGCGCGCTGATCGGCGGACTCGCCTATCTCATGTCCGGGCCGATCGCGTCATACGTCTCCCCGGGGCACGACGGGCAGCTCTACGTGAGTGCGATCCTCCCGCTCGTCCTGATGCTACTCCTGCGCGGAATCCGGGACGGCCGGCGATGGGCGTGGCCCGCGATCGCGTTGTCCGTGGGGTTCGCGCTGCTGACGCCGCACCCGCAAATCTTCCAGTACATGCTCCTCGGGTGCGGCGCCTTCGGTCTGTATCTGGCGTTCTGGAGTGGTCCGGACCTCACACCGCCGCAGCCGGTGGCGATCCGGCGGCTGGGATTGGCCCTCGGGGCAGTGGTCATCGGGATGGCGATGGGCGCGGTGCAGTTCGCGTCGGTGCTGAAATACATCGCTTCCTCGCCGCGCGCGGGTGGCGGACAGGGCGGGTACGAGTTCGCGATCGCGTTCTCAATGCCGCTCGAAGAACTGATGAATACCTACCTCCCACAGTTCTCGGGGATCCTCGACAACTACTGGGGCCGCAACTTCATCCACTTCCACAGCGAGTATCTGGGTGCCGTGGTGCTGATCCTCGTGGGGTGCGCCTTTTTCGGCGCCGCTCCTGAGCGCCGGCGGCACATCCGCTACTGGCTCATCATGGCGATCGCCGCCACGCTGTGGTCGCTGGGCGGATCGACTCCCCTCTACCACATTGTCTACGCGCTCGTCCCGGGCACCAAGTTCTTCCGCGCGCCGTCGATGATGTTTTTCCTGAGTGCGTTCTCCGTGGCGGTCCTCGCGGCGGAAGGCGTCGAGAACGTCCTCCGCCGTACGGTCCCCACGAGCTACATCGTGACGTGGATGGTGGTGGCACTGGGCATCGCGCTCCTGGCGGTCAGCGGCGCATTGACGACGCTCTCGGCTGGTGTCGCAGTACCGGAGATGGCGGACCGGGTCGCCGAGAACCAGCCAGCGGTGGCGGTAGGAGCGATTCGCTGTCTGGTGTTCGTGGTGCTCGCCGGAGCTCTGGTGCTGCTCTACCAGCGCCAGCGCATCACCGCGACCGTGACGGCGGCCGTCCTCGGCGTCCTCGTTGCGGCGGACCTGTGGAGCGTGGAGCGCCTCTACTGGCACTTCTCGCCGCCCGCGTCGGTCACCTACGCGTCCGATGCCGCGATCGACTCCGTGCGCGCACAGAAAGAGCCGGGGCGCGTGCTGGCAGCTCCGCTCGGGCCTGACGTCGCATCGCGCGACCCCGAACTCGAGGGCGATGCGCTGATGATCCATGACATTCGCCAGGCCATCGGATATCACAGCAACGAGATCAAGCGGTACGACGTACTGGCGGGTAAGGCGGAGGGATTCCGGCCGATCTTCAGCGGCCAGATCTGGCGCCTCCTCAACGTCCGATTTCTCCTGACCAACCTGGCCACGGTCCCGCTCCCGGGCGCCAAACTCGTGGTGGGGCCGGTCCGCGACGCGGCCGGCACGACCGTCTACCTCTATCGGTTGCCGGGCGATAATCCGCCCGCGTGGGTGACGCCGGTGTCCGTGAAAGTTGGTGACGACCGTGCGCTCGCGACCGTGACCGACGCCCGCTTCGATCCACTGGTCGCGGCGATCTACGATACAGCCGCCCCGGTGACCGGGAAGCAGGTAGATCAGACGCCCGCCCCGCTTGGCATCGGAGTGACCACGGCACGGTACGACCCGGGACACATGACATTCCGCCTCGACCGCCCCGCGCCGGAGGGCGCCTCGCTGATCGTGTCGGAGAACTACTACCCGGGATGGCAGGCGACGGTGGATGGCAAGCCGGCACCGGTGGGCCGTGCGGACTACACGCTGATCGGGGTCCCACTCCCGGCTGGCGCGACCAGCGTGGATCTCGAGTTCCACAATCGCGTGTTCCGATGGAGTGCCACGCTCACGCTCGTCGCGATGATTGGCGCATTCGTGTGGTGGGCTGTTGCCCTGGCCAGTGAGCGGCGACGACATGGCTGAACGAGCCCTCGTCATCGTCCCCACCTACAACGAGCGCGCAAACATCGAGCGGCTGATTACCGCGGTCCTCCAGCAGGATCCCCGTCTCGACATGTTGATCGTCGACGACAACTCGCCGGATGGCACTGGCGGCATCGTGGACGCGATGGCATCCCGCGACCCGCGCATCCATATCCTGCACCGCCCCGGGAAAATGGGCCTCGGCACGGCGTACGTGGCGGGCTTTCGGTGGGCGCTCGAACACGACTACGCGTACATGTTCGAGATGGATGCCGATTTCTCGCATGATCCGGCGCACCTGAGCGAGTTCCTCACCGCGATCCAGCAGGCCGACCTGGTCGTCGGCTCGCGCTACAACCGCGGCCGTGTGACCGTCGTCAACTGGCCGATGTCGCGGCTCATCCTGAGCTACGCCGCGAACATCTACGCGCGGCGCGTGACTGGGTTGCCACTCGACGACGCGACCGGCGGCTTCAAGTGCTATCGCCGCGCCGTCCTCGAGTCGATCGACCTCGGTGCGGTCCGCTCGAACGGCTACGCGTTTCAGATCGAGATGAGCTTCCGCATCTGGAAGCACGGGTTCCGGATTGCGCAGATCCCGATCACGTTCGTCGACCGGAGCGAGGGCGTGAGTAAGATGTCGCGCCGCATCGTCCGCGAGGCCGTGTGGATGGTCTGGCGCCTCCGCTGGTGGTCGATGACGGGGCGGGTGTAGCCGGGCGGGCTCGGGCGTCCGCAACTCATCGGCAGCGCCCGCAGCGGTGTGCGGGAGCGAGCCCGGCAGGGGCATCCCAGAGTAACTTTCGGGATGCGCGAGTTTTACAAGATGAGCGGCTCCGGGAACGACTTCGTCTTCGTCGACGCCAGGCATGGCGATCTCGGGGAGCTGGCCACTCCGGCCCGGATCCGCGAGGTGTGCGCGCGCGGAACGGGTGTCGGCGCGGACGGGATCGTCTTCATCGAGCCGGCACCTGCTGGGGCCGACGTAGGCATCCGCTACTACAATGCCGACGGGTCGCTGGGCGAGTTGTGCGGCAACGCGACCCTGTGCACGATGCGCCTCGCCGCGGTACTAGGGCTCGACGGCGGCTCGGCACTCCGGATCGCCACTGACGCCGGCGTGATGACCGCCCGCCTGGTAGCCGGGGTGCCGGAGTTCGACCTCGGCGCGGTCACCCGTGTGTCGACCGAGCCGCCCGTCGAACGCATCGCCGGCGAGCACCGGATCGGCTACGCGGTGGCGGGTGTGCCGCATCTCGTCGTGCTGGTCGACAGCGTCGACACCGTGGATGTGGTGGGCCGCGGCCGGGCGTTGCGCTCTCACCAGGCGACGGGCGCGGCTGGAGCGAACGTCAACTTCGTGGCACCAGCACGCGGAAACGGCACTGGTCCCGGCGACTGGGTGATGCGGACCTACGAACGCGGCGTGGAGGGCGAGACCCTCGCCTGCGGCACGGGGTCGGTCGCGGCGAGCACACTGCTGCGCGCCTGGGGCCTGGCGGCCGGATCCCCGGTCCGGCTCTGGACGCGGTCCGGACTCCCGCTCGACGTTACGGTGAATCGGTCGGGCGAGGCATGGAATGCGGCGCTCCGTGGGGAGGCGCGTCTCGTGTTCCGCGGCGAGCTGATCGACGCCTAGTGCATTGTCCGGTGCAGTGTCCCTTGCACTCGGTCCCGTTGCGGCCGGGCGCCAGCCGAGTAGGCCGATAACAGGCATGCGATATCTGGTGCTGGCGTGCGACTACGATGGGACATTGGCGACGCGCGGGCGTCTGGCCACCTCCACGGCGGCTGCGCTGGAGCGGTGCCGAGCGTCGGGGCGCCGGGTGCTGCTGGTGACGGGGCGCGAGATGGGCCAGTTGCGGGAGGTATGCCCGCGGCTCGACCTGTTCGACCTGATCGTGGCGGAGAATGGGGCGCTGTTGGTGGATCCTGCCTCGGGGCGGGAGCGGCCACTGGCTCTCGGGCCGCCGGAACGATTCGTCCAGGCGCTGCGCAGGCAGCACGTGGTGCCGTTGTCGGTGGGGCGCGTGATCGTGGCCACCAGGGACCCGTTTGCGCCGGTCGTGCTGGACGCGATCCGCCGGTCGCGGCTCGAGTGGCATCTGATCTTCAACAAGGGATCGGTGATGGCGTTGCCATCGGGCGTGAACAAGGCCACTGGGATGCTGGCTGCTATTGCCGAGCTCGGCATTCCGGCCCACGCGGTGGTGGGGGTGGGGGACGCGGAGAACGACCATGCGTTCCTGGCGGCGTGCGGGTGCGCGGTGGCGGTGGCGAACGCGCTGCCGTCGCTCAAGGCCGAGGCCGACCTGGTGACGGTGGGGGACCATGGGGCGGGCGTCGAGGAGCTGGTGGGGCGGCTGCTGGCGGACGACCTGGCGGGCGTGGTGGCGCCGAGTCCGCGGCATCCTCGGGTGCCGGGTGACGCGAGTGGGCCGCCGGCGGCGGCTGGCGGCTGAGCCGTAGCCCGAGGGGTGGTCTCGGCGGCGCCGCTTCGCCACGGCGCTACTTGCCGAACTGATCCATAACAGGGAAGGGGGCTCGGGGGAGTGGGGAGGCGGCTATGGGCCCCCGTGATTTCCATGTGCGGGGCGTGGTGCGGAAAGTGTCACGGGATGTGGAAAGTTTCCTCTGTCACGGTAACTGACCCCGGGGCGCACAACCGGCTCCAATCCCACGCGCCAACCAGCCATCCGGCAATCGCTTAGCTGGTTGCCCCTCGTGTGGTGTGTGAGTACCTTGTCGTTCTCGGCTCCCGTCGCCCGCGAGGCCCCGATGGCTCCTGTTCCGCCGATCCCGCCCAACCACGGCCACGAGCCCGCACCCGCGACCGC
>Ga0182024_10004571_pt1 | contig 31701 bp, 21 predicted proteins | sample P32metaG_FD_120480 | JGI IMG/M metagenome (GOLD analysis project Ga0182024, IMG submission 120480) | Permafrost microbial communities from Stordalen Mire, Sweden - P3-2 metaG (Illumina Assembly) | ecosystem: Environmental > Terrestrial > Soil > Wetlands > Permafrost | place: Sweden: Stordalen...
TGCGGCGCTTTGAGCGACGCTTCGACAGCCGGGCCCCCATCTCCCGCGTAACCGGCTTGGCCATTTCCGGCTACGGTGGTGAGCCGTTTCGTTTTCAAATCCAGGCGGCGCACACGCTGATTACCGAGGTCGCAAAAATACAGCGCGCCATCCGGGCCGAGCGTCATGCCATAGGGCTCGCTGACTTGGGTATCCGAGTAGCCCGCTGTTCCGGTGCCCACCAGCGTAGTCACCGATGCAGCCGGCGCAGATCCAATGCAGAGCGGCAATACACAGAACGCAGCAAGTTTGAGGGGAGTCATCAAAAGATAAGCTTAAGCCCGAATTGAATCTGCCGCGACGTCGTCGCCGTTGCAGTGATTACCCCCGCCGAAGAACTGATGGCCCCGCTGGAAAAAACGGTCGCATTCGGGGTGCCGAAATTTGCGTGATTGAGCGCGTTGAAGAACTCCGCGCGGAACTGCAAGCTAGCCCGCTCGGTGATCGCGGTGTTCTTGAAGAGAGAGAGGTCCAGTTCCGCCAGCCCGGGGCCGTTGTACGTCGCACGGCCGAGAGTCCCATACGTACCCGCGGGGGGCAAAATAAATGCGTTCGGGTTGAACCACTCATTTGGTAGTCCAAGAATGACAGGCCCTGAAAACGAGGGATTCAATGAGGGCCGATCCGGATTTCTGGTGTCCCCATCTCCGGATCTGTTGGTGCCGATCACAGGCGTGAATGGAAAACCGCTCAGCAGCGTCGTGATCGCATTCACTTGCCATCCGCCGGCTATCTTGTTTTCGAAACCGGTCGCATTCCCAAGCCAATGCTTTCCATGACCGAAGGGCAATTCGTAGCTCCCGGAGATGCTGGCTTGATGTTCTACGTTCAACGCGGACGGCCCCCAGTCCCTCGGGAGGTCATTACGATCCAGAATCATCTGCGACTGGTTGTTGGCTTGCGCGCCGGTTAAACCCGAGTTCATATCCAGGTTCTTCGACCAGGTGTAGTTGCCGCGAAATTGCAGTCCGGCGCTTAGCCGCTTGGTCACATCCACCTGCAGAGCGTTGTAGCTGCTGTTGCCTTCGGTAAACCAGAAGAATCCGGCGCCCAGATAGGGATTGGGCCGCGTTCCCACCGGAATGTATTCCGCTCCTTCAGGCACGTGGCTTTGATTAGCGGCTGTTGCGGGCGCTCCGCTGGTTGCAGCGCCTCCCGCCTGGCATCCGCCGGCGTTCGAGCAAACCTGCGCGGGGATGGTGTTGGGATCGATGCTGAGCAAACTGTGGTAGCCATGCGATCCGACATAGGCGACCCGCAGCGCCAGGTTGTTGCTGAGCTGCTGCTGGATTGAAAAATTCCATTCCTGAACCGTAGGAGTCTGCGCATTCGCTTGGACTCCCTGGGGCGCATAGGTAGTGCATGGTGACGGAACGCCCGGGCCGCAGGTCGGAGGCGGGATCACGTTAGGCTGGATCGGCGTAAACGAAGACAACGGTCCTGAAAACGTGAGCGAACCATTGTAGGGGGGTAGCGAGTTCAGCAGAAAGCTGAGCGCGTCGATCAAGGTGTAGTAAGTTCCGAAGCCGGCGCGAACGGCCGTTCTACCGTTTCCGAATGGATCCCACGCCAGGCCGACCCGCGGAGATAAAAGCAGCTTCGCATTGTTCTGAGTGAACGCCGATCCGCCCACGATCGGATTCGTGACCAGCACTCCATTGCTATTGGTGATGTAATTGGCGGCTCGGCCGGACTCTTCGTTCCAGCCCGTGGTGAACTCGTCGCGGATCCCCGCCTCGAGTGTCAGATTGGGCCGGATCTTGATCGTGTCGCTGAAATACCAGGCCCCAAACAGACTTCTCCAACCCAATTCATTGGCGTCGGGCACCACTTGGAAGCTGCTCACCGTCCCTTGCAGGAAGGTCGTCAGGCTGGTGAAAGTCCCTTGGCCCAATTGACGCGAGGCGGTGTCCTCGTTGTCCTGGACGCGTTGAAACCACACACCGGCGCTGATCTGGTGAATTCCTTTAGTGATCTGAACATTGTCCGTGTAAGTGAATAGATTTCTGCGATTCCAAACGTTGGCGGCATTGTTCGGGCCCGCCGATGTGATGGTGCCGTTGCCGGTTGTCGTTACTCCGCCGCCGATAACGATCCCACCGGGTTGGGCGCCGCTCACAAATGAGAGGTTAGATGGAATGGACCCGAGCGAGAGCGCATCGAAATTGAACGCGGCACGGGAAAATCCGGCGCTGAACGTATTCAGTATGTTCGGTGAAAAAATATGCGTTTCCTGCAGGCTGGCTACTTGGCTTCGGAGCATCAGAAGCGCCCCGAATAGCGGATCGGCTTGGGGAATCTGGCTGTTGCCGTCGTCGATGGTGTACGCCGCCGAAAGTGTGTCCTTATCCCGGATCACATAATCGGATCGCAGCGTCCCGAAGTCTTCGCGAATCGGATACCTGGGATTGTTATACGAATACGCCGCGCCAGGCTGGCCGCTTACTGGCGCCAATTCCGGACCATTGGGCTGGGGCCAGAACGACATGTATGGCAACATCGACCGGTTCAGATTCGTAACGGACTTGCCATTCGGGAGCAAGCCCTGGCGCGCCAATGCGTCCGGGACGATGCTTAAGCTGGTCTCCGCCAGGCTCTGCCGGTATCCTTCATAGTTACCGAACAGAAACAATCGGTCTTTTTTCAACGGCCCTCCCAATGCGCCGCCGAATTGGTTGCGCCGAAATGGGGGAACGAAGCCCTGATCGAAAAAGTTGCGGGCATCCAGCGCGCTGTTTCTCAAGAATTCGAAAAGTGTCCCATGCAGCGCGTTGGTTCCCGACTGCGTCACGACATTGACCTGGGCTCCAGCACGCTTGCCGTACTCGGCGCCGTAAGTGTCGGTCTCGACATTGAATTCGCGCACCGCATCGATTCCCAGCAGATATCCGCTCACGCCGCCGGGGGTATCGGCGAGTTGACTCGAACCGGTGTATTCGATTCCATTTAACAGGAACAGATTCTCCAGCGGGCGACGCCCTGCGACGGAAAACGTGTTGCCGTCGCTGGTGCTGGTCTGGGCGCTTTTCAATTCATAATTTATGGCCCCAGGATTGAGCGCTATGAGATTGTCGAAGCTGCGGCCATTGAGTGGGAGATCCTTCACCTCGCGCTCGCCGACAACGCCCGAAACCGAGGCCGTGGTCGTATTTACGACGGGCGCTTCGGCGGAGACGATCACCTGCTGGGCGAGCTCGCCCACTTCAAGCTGCAGGTTCACCACGGCCTCCTGCCCCACCTCCAGATTGATCCCGGTCCTCACGGACTCTTTGAAGCCGGTTTTTTCGACCTTCACTTCCTGGCGGCCTAGCGGCAGGGAGAGCACGCGGAAGCTCCCGGAATCGCTCGTGGTGACGACTCTGGTGGCGCCCGTCTCCAGACTCCTGACAGTGACGGTCGCCCCGCCGATGCCGGCGCCGGTTGCGTCTTCCACGCGGCCGGAAATCGAAGCAGTCACCTGCGCCCAGAGCACAAGTGTAAATAGAGGGAGAAGCAGCCCCAGTGACCTCATGTGTTTTTCTATTGTGCCATGGGGACGGCCGGCGCGCAGGTCGCTCAGGTCATTCTTGCTTACTCCGCAATCCGGAAGATCGTCCATGGATGAGAATCCAGATCCCGCAGTATGTCTTTCTGCCAGTCAAACTCCGGATGCTGCCGTAGATGCTCGGATGCCTTGAAATCGATCCCGCACGAATGACCCATGGCCGCGGCAAACTCCATGCGCGACGCCATTGTGCCATCCTCGACTTTGTTCTGAACCGTACCAGCCGGACCGTAGTCGCTCTGCCAGGGTTTCGAGCCGCGGTGCGATAAATCGACGTGGCCGCACAGCGTCCTCTCGCTGGGAGCAGTTTCCCGATCGACCGTGTCATAATGATCGGCCAGGAATCGCTTGGCCGAATCGGCGGTAATCGTGCCCTTGTTTTCGGCCATTAGCTGCTCCCAGCGAACGTGCCGCGCGTTCGCGCTGATGGTCATGTCTTTGGCCGGAAATTCGGGAGCCTCGTCGCGGATGAGATCCTCGTTCTCCGGGAAATTGGAGCCGACGAAATAGCCGTCCTGTGTGCGATGCAGCGTCACGTGCTTCAGCCCCAGCTCGAGGCTCGCGATTTCTTGGTTCTTGCTATCCGCCACTAGCCAGGTATTGGCGTAGCCGCCGTTATTGCCTTCCTTCATAATGCGCGCGAAATCATCGATGGATGACGAGTATTGCATGGCCTTGCGCGCGCGGACGAATTCGGGAATCCCGTTGGGATCGAAGCCCGCAAAATAACCGATGGTGGTCTCCGTGATCGTAAGACCCGCGCTGTTGACGCCAAAATCGTCGCCGCTGTGGATCAAGCCGGCCATGCCGTCCATGAGAATCCGGTAGCCATTCGCGGGAGCGATGTCAAAGATGATATTCCAGCGGGAGCCTTCCTTATATTCGCTCCAGTTGTTGTGCGCGATTACAATCTTGCCGTCTTTGGTGTAACTGCCGGTTGCCACGAAGGCGCTGCAATGTTCGGGCGCCGGCAGTTTTGCGGAAGCGGCTTTGTGCGCCTCGTCATACCAACCTGTGTAATACGGACTCAGCTCTTCCCACGCGTTCAGAGCTACCACGTCCCAAAGATCCAGATGTACGTTCTTGGCTTTCAACCCTTCGACGATGCCCTTCAGTTCTTCCCGATACTGCGCCTCGATGTGCGGCCAGAGCACTTTTTCGGCGGCAGTTCGAAAAAACGCATAGTCCTTCATGGATTCGTGCGCCAGAGTGAGCGCGATCACCTTCTGCGCATCCTCAATCTCGGCCGCCAGCAGATAGCCGTGTTGGAACCCGATTTCGGACGGCGATCCTTCCAGATGCACGAAGATCCAACCATTTTGGTCGGGCCGGCGAAACGACTTCTTCAGCCGCGTATCGCTTTGAGGGTCGCGAGCCGGAGCCGCGATCAGTCCCCAGGCGGCTACCAGCAACAATGCCACTATCCTGGCCATGATTTTTTGAGCATACCATTTGAACAGACAGTAGGATCGTGGGAATGCGCCAAATCCGGCGTTGCGCTAACATTCCGTTATGGCCAAAGGCAAACGTGAGCTGGTTCAGGTGCGCTGCCCTTGTTGCGAAGCGACTCTTCAAATCGATCCCGAGCTGAAGGCTGTCATCAGCTATGAGGAGCATAAGAAGCCGCCCGTGATCGAGGACATTAGCGTGGCAGTCCAAAAACTCAAGGGCGAAGAGGCGCGGCGGGCCGAGGCGTTCGACAAGTCCTTTGAGGACCACAAGAGCCATCACAAGGTGCTGGAGCGTAAATTCGACGAGCTGCTAAAGCAGGCTAAGGAGAATCCCGACGCGCCCAAGCCCAAAAGACCTTTTGATTTCGATTAATCCAAGCGGACTGATCCTCCGAGTCAGGCAGTACTAAGAGACCCTTAACTCCTATTTAGAGTAAGCACCCTATCGACGGTAGTCCCTTGACGGTCGAAAATTAAGTATCGTCAGAGGTGACACGTGAGAAAACGCTTACTAGTATCGTTCGTCTTCGGGGCGCTGGGCTTGGCTACCGCGCTGCCCCTTGGTGATCGGATTGGGCTCACCACTATTCAAGCGATGATCGTCTTCAGCGCGGCCGGGCTTTTTATTGGCTATGTTCTCACCATCTTCCTGGACGTCTTCACCACCACCACAACCACGGAACCAGAAAACTAACCGCCTGGCCTCCGCGCGGCACACAACGCGCCCGCAATCAATTTTCATTAGGGCGTGTTCACACTATTAAAGTAAGATGACCTTTCCCTCCGCCGAACTGGGAAACTTTCACTGGCCCTTGACACCGACCGAAAATGATATGATCGCCAAACGGCGCTGTTCGAATTGCACACCACAACGGAGGTCGGCGATGTTCCGAAACAGCAATGCGGCTTATGTAGTTTGGGCTTTGCTCTTGGCAGGCGCAAATCTCTCTCAGGCGCAGCATGCTGCTCCACAGGGCGTGTACGCAAAGATCTATATCGAGGACGCGATTGACAGCTACAAGGGTAATCCGGCGAACTTGCACGGCCACCTTCAGAAGCTCTATAAGGATCTGTTAAAGAACCCGGCGATATCAGGAATCTCCGTCGGCTTTCACTGGGACCTTGTCAGTTTATCGAAAAAGAATCCGTCCGTCCTCGGTCCAGTCCATGTCTTTGGCGGTTACGATTGGAGTTGGCTGGAAGACGTCTTCCAATCGGTTGGCTCTGGCCAGACTGTGCAACTCCTCATTACGCCCGGCTTCGACACTCCGCAATGGGTACTGGACGAATTGCAACCCTGCGACCCGTTTTTCACTATGGGAAGCGATGAAACAGGATGCGGGGAGGCGACCTTTACAGGATTCAAGGAAAGTCAACGCGCCGACGGCACAGTGCTTCCTCTTCCTTGGAACGACGTTTATCAACAAGCTTGGCTGGGTTTTCTGGTGGACCTGAGAGACCAGTGGTTCTACAACTATCCCTCATGGGTTGCCATCGCCCTCACAGGCCCGATTGCCGCGTCCAACGAAATGATCCTCTCCACACTTGAAACTGACACCACCAAACAACTTGGCGGTCTGGACGTAGAAACATACTGGAACGACCTGCTTAGCCTTGACTTTAAGGTCAGCCACCCCGGCTACCTTGGCAACAATGAAGCGCTCATCAAGCACTGGAACCAGGTGATTGACGGGTATGAGACAATTTTTCCCGGTCTGACGATGATCGTCAGCCCCGATGCGGGAAATTACTGGCCGTATCAAGAAGATCCGGCACAGCCGCACGCCGACAACACAGTGTACACAAACCTTCAAGATTGCAGCCGCAATGCGTCGGTCTCTTGCGAAGCAAAAACGGATATTCTGTCGCACCTCGTCGCAGCGCAGGGGGCCAATGGAAAGGCCACGCGAGTCGGCGGAATGACAGCCTCGACCGACACGAATCCGGGCGACATCGGCATTACCGGTGTGAAGCTTCTGACGTCGGCCTACCCAGGGATTCTCGGCGGAGCGGAATTTAATCATCCCGTATCGGGCCGTCACCATCGGCAAGAAGTAGGATGCCCCTCGACAGCAGAAGACTGCACGCTTATCGATCTCACACCCGAAGCGGCAGCATACAACGTCCTGGCGGTCTTTTTCGACCAGACGGAGGCTTACCCTTACTACAGTGAAGTTCTCGCTGGGTCCACTTCCCATAAGCAACCCCTGTCGAGTGGCTCACGCACCATACAGTATCTGGAAGTCCCTTTCCTGGACGTAGAATACGCGACGGAGAATCCGTGCCCTCCGGTGCCGCGAAACCCGACCCTTGGCAAGAGGTCGCTGCAGGATTTGCTGAATCATGCGAGCTACGATTTTATCGTCATGAACGACCCTCATCTCTTCCCGCAGCTGCCTCCGGCCACCTGCCCATGAAGGTCCCAGCGACTATTCCCCAGGCTCAAAGGTTTCCGCAGCATCATCTCACGCCTTTGAGAAACTCGATGTCCCCTTCTTAGCGTCCCTCTGCTTCTCGCCCATCATCGAAGCCCTGCGAATAGTGTGAACACGCCCTAGTACGCTCACCGGTAGGCTGCTAAAATCGGTCTTTATGAGTGATTTAGTGCTGACCACCAGAGACGGCGACGTCGGAATCCTGACCGTAAGTAATCCGCCGGTAAACGCTTTGAGTCCGGGAGTTCCGGAAGGAATCGCCGCCGGTGTAGAGCAGTTCGAGAAAGACGATGCCGTCAAGGCGGTCGTGCTGATTGGTGGCGGCCGCACGTTTATCGCGGGAGCCGATATTCGCGAATTCGGGAAAATGGTTGCCAGCGGCGAGGGCCGGCGTGGACCGGGCTTCAATGCCATCCTCGATCGCATCGAAAAGTCTTCCAAGCCGGTGGTGGCCGCCATCCACGGCACCGCGCTCGGGGGCGGTCTGGAAGCCGCGATGGCCTGCCATTATCGCGTAGCAGTTCCCACTGCGCTGGTGGGACAGCCTGAAGTCAAGCTTGGGATCATTCCTGGCGCGGCTGGAACGCAGCGGTTGCCGCGGCTGACAGGCGTCGCCAGAGCGGTCGAGATGTGCGCCGGTGGCGATCCGATCAGCGCCACGGATGCGCATCAGGCCGGTATCATCGATCAGATTATCGAGGGCAATCTGCTGGCGGGCGCCGTCGCTTTCGCGCGAACCAAAATTGGCGCATTGCCGCGCCGCACACGCGATCTCAACAGCAAGCTCGGAAATGAGCAGACTAACGCTGCCATCATCGCCGCTGGCCGTGAGGCTGCGCGTAAAAAGCAGCGCAATCTGATCGCGCCACTGGCCGCCATCGACGCCGTCGAGGCCGCCACCAAATTGCCTTTCGACGAAGGCGTCCAGCGCGAAGCTGAACTGTTCCAGCAGTGCCTTTTTTCGGACCAGTCGAAGGGGCTGATCCACGTTTTCTTCGGTGAACGCGAGGTTGCCAAGATTCCCGGCATTCCGAAGGACATCGCGCAGATTCCAGTCAACAAGGCGGCTGTGGTGGGAGCCGGCACCATGGGCGGCGGCATCGCGATGGTCTTTGCCAATGCCGGCATTCCGGTGTTGCTCAAGGAGACCGATCAGGCCGCGCTTGACCGCGGGCTGGCCACCATCAAAAAGAACTATGCGAATTCCGTAAAGAAGGGCCGCTTCAGCCAGGAACAGATGGATCAGCGGCTGGGCCGTATCACGCCGACGCTCACTTACGACGGCTTCGGTGGCGTCGACATGGTTATAGAAGCGGTCTTCGAAGGGATGGCGCTGAAGAAACAGATCTTCGGTGAACTCGACAAAATCGTCAAACCGGGCGCGATTCTTGCCTCCAACACCTCCACTCTGAACATCGATGAGATTGCCTCGGCTACTTCCCGTCCGCAATGGGTTATCGGCACGCACTTTTTCAGTCCCGCGAACGTGATGCGGCTGCTCGAAATCGTACGCGGCAAGGCCAGTTCCAAAGAAGTGATCGCCACCTGCATGGCGCTCTCGAAAAAGCTGGGCAAGATCGGCGGGCTGGTCGGCAATTGCCGCGGCTTCGTCGGCAATCGAATGTTCCATCCTTACCGCCGGGAGGCGCAGTTCCTGGTGGAAGAGGGCGCGTCCGTCGAAGCGGTCGACCAGGCTCTCTACAACTTCGGCATGGCCATGGGGCCACTGGCTACCGGCGATCTGGCGGGCCTCGATGTCGGGTGGCGCATCCGAAAAGAGTTCGGTGACATTCGCGACACCAGCACTCGCCAGCCGCTGCTCGAAGATCGTCTCTGCGAGAAGGGAATGTTCGGGCAGAAGACCGGCGCCGGCTGGTACAAATACGACGCCGACCGCAAGCCGATACACAATCCGGCGGTGGATGACCTCATCGAGCAGGCGCGTAAGGACGCCGGCATCGCACCGCGCACCATCTCCGATGAAGAGATTGTCGACCGCATCATCTACGCGCTGGTGAACGAAGGCGCCCGGATTCTGGAGGAAGGCTACGCGCTGCGTGCCGTCGATATCGACATCATCTATATCAACGGCTACGGATTCCCCGCGTATCGCGGCGGGCCGATGTGGTACGCCGACGCGGTCGGCCTGAAGAAGGTCTACGCGCGAGTCCTGGAATTCGAGCAGCAGCATGGCAAGCTTTGGGCGCCGGCGCCGTTGCTGAAACAACTCGCCGAAGAAGGCAAAACCTTTGCCGATTTTGACAAGCGCGTCGGTGAAACGGCCGCCAGCGCCGCCGACGCCAGGAGCTAATGCTATGAGAGAAGCCGTTGTCGTCGCCAGTTCCCGCACCGCGCTCGCCAAGTCGCATCGCGGATCGTTCAACATAACTCGCCCCGACGACTTGGCCGCGCATTGCATTCACGATGTTCTGCGCAAAACCCCGGCGCTCGATCCTGCCGAGATCGGCGACGTCGTCCTCGGCTGCGCTCAGCCGCATGGCGTGCAAGGCAGCAATGTCGCTCGTGTCGCCTCGCTGATCGCGGGACTGTCTCCCAGCGTCGCGGCTACCACTGTGAATCGTTTCTGCTCCTCCGGCCTGCAGGCGATCGCGATGGCCGCGCATCAGATCGTGCAGGAAGGCGTGGACGCGGCGATCGGCGGCGGCACCGAGAGCATCTCCATGACCGAGCGCAGCACCAATCCCAATCCGTGGATTCGAGAACACTATCCCGGGATCTACATGGTGATGGGCGAGACCGCCGAAGTGGTCGCCAAGCGGTATCAGATCAGCCGGCAGGCGCAGGACGAATATTCGCTGCTCAGCCAGCAGCGTACGGCTCGCGGGCAGAATGAGGGCTTTTTCGAAGGCGAGATCGCCCCGATGAAAGTCACGCGCGCAATTCTCGACAAGAAAACCGGGCAGGTCGCGGGCACTGAAGAGGTCTGTGCAAATAAGGACGAATGCAATCGACCGGACACGACGCTCGAAGGCTTACTCGCCTTGAAACCTCATTTTGATCCGAATAGCGGGCAAGGCAGTGTCACCGCCGGCAATTCATCGCAGCTCTCGGATGGAGCGTCCGCCACGCTGCTGATGTCGCGCGAACGGGCCGACGCGCTGGGCATTCCCTATAAGCTGATTTTTCGCGGCTTCGCGGTGGCCGGCTGCGAGCCCGACGAGATGGGTATCGGACCGGTCTTCGCCGTTCCGAAGCTCCTCAAACGTCATGGGCTGAAGGTCGACGACATCGATCTTTGGGAATTGAACGAAGCCTTCGCCGTGCAGGTCATCTACTGCCGCGACCGGTTGGGGCTCGATCCCGATAAGTTGAACGTAAATGGCGGGTCGATTTCAATCGGCCATCCCTTTGGCATGACGGGCTCGCGCATGGTCGGGACGATCGCTAACGAAATGGCGCGCCGCAAGGCCAAACTCGGTGTCGTGACGATGTGTATCGGCGGCGGCCAGGGCGCGGCGGGACTATTCGAGCGCGCGAATTAGCTCGAACTTGCCGCATCCAGCCGACGTACATTTTTACATGCACCGCTATCTAGTCCTGGCGCTCGCCGTCGCGCTGCTGACCGGATTCCAGAAGGCTCCGGACGGCGAATGGCCGGCCTATGGACGAGATCCGGGCGGCCAACGCTACTCGCCTCTTTCCGTCATCAATCGCGCGAATGTTCAAGCGTTAAAAATCGCGTGGACGTTTCGCACTGGCGATACGTATCAGCCGAAATTCGGAAGGCCGACCGCCTTCGAGGCCACGCCAATCTATGTCTCGGGCGTTCTGTATATCGGCACACCGCTCGGCCGCGTGATCGCACTCGATCCGTTGAACGGGCATGAGATTTGGACTTACGATGGCAAGGTTCCGAAAGACAAAGGCTACGGCGATTATGCGAATCGGGGTGTCTCATACTGGAAAACGGCGTCGGGTAAACCGCGCATCTTCATCGCAACCGTCGATGCACGCCTGATCGCTCTCGACGCTGCCACCGGCCGGCCCGTAACCGATTTCGGCGACAACGGAGTGGTCGACTTGCGGAACGGGCTGCGCATTGCGGCGCGCGACTTCTCCGATTACGAGGAAACATCGCCGCCGGCGCTGGTCGGCAATACGGTGATCGTCGGGTCGGGAATCGCCGACAACCGTTCGGTCAGCCAGCCCAGCGGAGAAGTTCGTGGATTCGATGCGATCACAGGCAAGCTCAAGTGGAGCTGGGACCCGATTCCGCAAGATCCCAAAGCGCTGGGCGCTGACACCTGGAAGAACGGCAGTGCGCAACGCACCGGTGCGGCCAACGCATGGTCGATCATCGCCGGCGATCCGGAGCGTAATCTCGTTTTCGTTCCCACCGGAAGCGCCAGTCCGGATTTCTACGGCGGCGAACGGCTGGGCAATAATCTCTTCGCCAATTCCATCGTCGCCCTTCGCGCCTCGACCGGCGAACGCGTTTGGCACTTTCAAACCGTGCACCACGATCTCTGGGATTACGACGTCGCATCGCCGCCCGTGCTGTTCGACGTGCATCGAAACGGCCGCACGATTCCAGCGGTCGGCGTCGGGTCGAAGGACGGAAACTATTTCATCCTGAACCGTGAGACGGGGCAACCAATCTTTGGCGTCGAAGAACGGCCGGTTCCGAAAACCGACGTACCCGGTGAAGTGAGTTCACCGACACAGCCCTTTCCCGTGGCTCCCCGGCCGCTCGCACCGCAGTCGCTGTCGGCGGAAAATGTTTGGGGCTTTAGCGAGACGGATCGCCAATGGTGCCGCCAGGAGATCGCTAAGATGCGGTCCGAGGGTGTCTTCACGCCGCCGAGCGTGCGGGGATCCATCCTCCTCCCCGGAAACGTCGGCGGAATGGCCTGGGGCGGCGCAGCTTACGATCCATCTCATCACCTGTTAATTCTTCCCACCAATAATCTGCCTACCGAGATGCGTCTGATCCCGCGCGCTGATTTCGATTCCGAGCGCCAATCGGCGGGCAGAAACCTCAACGGCGATTGGGAGTTCGCGCGACAGGAAGGAACACCCTTCGGCATGATGCGCCGGTTCCTTCGCAGCCCTGGCGGCTCTCCCTGCAATCCTCCGCCGTGGGGCATGCTGAACGCCCTCGATGCCGATACTGGCGACGTCAAGTGGACCGTGCCGCTCGGACAGTTTCCACCGATCGGCAACGCCCCCGCTGCCCCGCCCGAGTATGGCTCGATCGTCTTGGGCGGTCCGATCGTCACCGCCGGCGGCCTGGTGTTTATTGCAGGCACTCTCGACCCCGCGATCCGCGCCTTCGACATCGTCACCGGAAAAGAGCTGTGGAAAGGAACGCTGCCAACCAGCGCCCGGTCAACTCCCATGACATTTCGCGGACCGAATGGAAAACAGTACGTGCTGGTCTCGGCCGGCGGCCACGGTATCGAAGGAGGCCCGCCGCTGGGCGACTACGTGATCGCATTCACGCTGCCCGATTGAACCGGACGTCTGGGCGCTCAGTTTCCGGTAGTCAGAACCACGCGAAATCGTGCCTTGCCGCTCATCATGCGGTCGTACGCCTCGGCTGCGCGCTCGAGTGGCAAGACTTCATTCATGGACCGAACGCCGGAGAGCACCGAAAAAGCGAGCGTATCTTGAGAGTCCAGGGAGGTCCCTGAGTACCAGCCCTTCACCGCTTGGCATCCCCCGATTAGCTGCATGGGAGACACCGGAATCGGACCGCCGACGCCGATGACCATCAGCGTCCCGTTCACCGCCAGACCACCCAAAACCGCGGACATCGCTTCGGCGTTCGGCGCTGTCGCCAGCACGACCTTTGCGCCGCCTAACTTGCGGAGTTCGGCTGCCGGGTCTTGAGCTTGATTATTGATGTAATCGTGCGCGCCTAACTTCCTCGCCAGCGATTCTTCGTCGCTTCCCCGTGCGATTGCAACGGTTCGGAAGCCCATCTTCGCGGCATACTGAACACCCAGATGTCCGAGGCCGCCTAAGCCGAGCACGCCGACCACATCACCCGCTCTTGCGCCGCTGTTGCGCAGGCAGTTGAAGGTCGTCACTCCGGCACACATCAGAGGCGCCCCTTCGACTGCGGACAACCCTTCAGGCATAAGAGCAACCGCGGAGGCGTCAGCGATCATGTAATCGGCGTAACCGCCGTCGGAGGTGATACCGGTTATCAGAGTGGAGGTCTGGCACGCGAAGAAGTCGCCCCGGCGGCAAGCATCGCAGTATCCACAGTAGCCGCCATTCCATCCGACTCCGACCCGTTGGCCTTGGGTCAACCGGCGAGTGTTCGGGCCGACTGCGTCTACCAACCCGATGATCTCGTGTCCGGGAACCCGAGGGTATTGAATCCAGGGGAAAGCTCCCTCCTTGGTCAATGAATCGCTATGACAGACTCCACAGGCCTGGACCTTGATCCGTACCGATCCCGGCCCTGGCTCCGGAACTTCGCGTTCCACTATTTCCAAGGGCCCATTCGGGCGAGAGACTTGAACAGCGCGCATTTTTGGCATGCACATTAGACTATCGATCCGAGATGTTGGATGCAGTTTTTGATTAGTCCAGCGATTCGGCGTTGATCTCGATCACATGCCGGTCGGGATCGATGATGTAAATTTGCGGATAACCGGCGGTTGGACTGGGTTTGACTTCCATCTTACGGAAATCGCGCTCGTCGGATCCTTCGGTGTAGCCTTTACCGCGCAGAAATTCGACAGCGCGCCGGTGACTGGGAACCCGCACTGCAAAATGTACGTCGCGCGTATCGATGCCTTTGTGGGGCGCGCGGAAGGTGGCGTCATCGTGAATGAGAAGATGCAAATGCTGCGCATCACCGATTTGAAACCAGGCGCCCGGGAAAGGAAACGGCGGCCTTGCGATTTCTTTCAGGCCGAGGATCTCGCGGTAGAACTGTCTTGACCGGTCCAGGTCGGTGACGGTCAGGGTGACGTGGTGAAGGAGTGCAATTTCCATGGCGCAAATCAGAACAGACTATACCTTCACCAGCATCTTCCCCGTATTTTCGCCCTGCAGCATGCCAATGAATGCCTTCACCGTATTCTCAAACCCTTCGATCACGTCCTCGCGATGTTTCAGCTTTCCCTCACGCAGCCACTGCGCCATCTGCGTGATCCCTTCGCCCCAGCGATTCTGGAATCGCGTCACGATGAAGCCTTCCACTTTCAACTGCTTCACCAACACTTGAGAAAGTATCCGCGGTCCCGGCTCCGGCTTATCGAGGTTATACTGCGAAATCTGCCCGCAGATCGACATCCGTCCGAAAACGTTCATCAGTGGAAATACCGCGTCTGTAATCGCGCCGCCTACGTTATCGAAATAGGAGTCGATGCCGTTCGGGCAAAGCTCTTTCAATTTCGCCGAATAATCCGTCGTGGTCTTGTAATTGAACGCACCATCGAAGCCCAACTCGTTCGTGAGCCAACCGATCTTCGAATCGGCTCCGGCAATTCCGATCGCGCGGCAACCTTTGATCTTGGCGATCTGCCCAACCAGCGACCCGACCGCGCCTGCCGCCCCTGATACAACCACCGTCTCGCCCGGCTTCGGCTGGCAAATGTCCAGAAATCCGAAGTAAGCCGTCATCCCCGGCATGCCCAGCACGCCCAGCGCCGTCGAGACCGGAGCGAGCTTCGGATCGAGTTTGGGCAGGCCCGCACCGTTTACGGCCGCGTATTCTTGCCAGCCCCAATACCCAAGAACGAAATCGCCGGGAGCCAGTTCACTGCTGCGCGATTCCACCACCCGCCCAACTGTGCCGCCCACCATCATGTCGCCAACCTTTACCGGATCGGCATACGTTTTGACGCCGGTGATCCGCCCGCGCATGTAAGGATCCACGGAAAGATAGGCGGTTTTCACCAGCACCTGTCCTTCGCCGGCCGTCGGCATCGGCGCGTCGACGAGTGAAAAATCCGATTCCTTCGGCAGCCCACTGGGCCGTGCCGCGAGCTTAAATTGCCGATTTACGCTGGGCGATGATCCTACGCTAGTTCCTGACATATCGGTTCCATTATGTCAGTTTGATATGTGGGGCAGGTCGCCGACCTGCCAATATGAAGTCTTCATGTCCCGCCTCTGGAGCGTGCTCGTTTCTTTTGCCTGTTTGTGCGCCTTCGCCGCCCCTCCGGATTTCCTCCTTCCGGATGGCGTCGTTCCGACCAAGCACACCATCGAGCTGACAGTCGATTCGGCTCGCAACACTTTTCGAGGCTGGGCGCGGATCGCAGTGGATTTGCAGAGGCCGCAATCTGAGGTCTGGCTGAACGGAAAGGATCTCATCCTCGATCAAGCGTCCATCGAGTTCCGGGGAAAGATACACAAAACTCGTGCCCAGGCGGTCGCGGGCGAGTTCATCCGCCTGATACCGGACCGTCGCATCGGACCGGGCCCTGCATTGCTTTCGATCCGCTATCGCGCTCCCTTGAGCGACAAAGCCGTCTCGGGACCTTTTCGCAAACTGGTGGAAGGCCGCTGGTACGCCTTCACCGTGTTTACGCCCATCGACGCGCGGCGTGCGTTTCCTTGCTTTGATGAGCCGCGCTTCAAAACGCCCTGGGAGATGTCGCTCCGCGTGAGGCGCGTCAACCAGGCATTCGCGAATGCTCCCCAACTCAGCGAAACAGCACAGCCGGGTGGAATGAAGCTGGTCCGCTTCGCGCTAACGCCGCCCTTACCTGCCGAAGTTGTCGCGTTCGCCGTCGGACCGTTCGATATCTGGGATGGTGGCGAAGCAGGCGCCAAGCATACGCCGGTGCGCGTGATCACGCCTCAAGGTCATCGAGAAGAAGGCCAAGAGGCGGCGCTCGCGACCTCGGAAATTCTCCCGCGCCTCGAAAAATACACCGGACTTCCCTACCCCTGGCAAAAGCTCGACCACATCGCACTGCCGGCCGGCGCGTTCGGCGCAACGGAAAATCCCGGACTTATCACCTACCGTTCTCGCGGACTGCTGATCGTGCCCGGCAGCCAAGACCCGGAGCGGCTCTGGTCTCTGCGCTCGATGGAGGCTCACGAGATCGGCCACCAATGGTTTGGGAACCTTGTGACGCAGGCCACCTGGGAAGATGTTTGGCTCAGCGAAGGATTCGCGACTTGGCTGGCGGCAAAAATAATGGATCAGGATGAACCCGACACCCGCCGGCATCTCAACGCTATCGAAGCTCGAGAGCGGATCATGGCACTGGACACCGGACCCAAGACGCGTCCGGTGCGTCTTGCAATAAAGAGCCGCGCCGGCATGAAGTCGGTATACAACCAGATCGTTTATCAGAAGGGCGCGGCGGTTCTGCTGATGCTCGAAAACTGGCTAGGCGAGGATCGCTTTCAGGAAGGTCTGCAAGCATATTTGAAAGCGCATGCGCTCGCGAACGCGACCACCGATGACCTCACTGCCGCTCTGGCAGGCGCTACCAACACGGACCCCTCGCCGGTCATGCACTCCTTTCTCGATCGGACTGGCGTGCCTACCGTGCGCGGTACGGTGGAATGCAGTTCCGGAAAAACGCCCAGCATCGTGATCGAACAGATCGACTCGCCAACTCAGTGGGCTCTTCCGGTGTGTTGGAGAGCGGACGGCATCGAACCGTCATGCACTGTATTGGAAAGCGCGCGCCGCGAAGTTGCATTGCCGCCGAACTCGTCCTGCCCTGCCTGGATTCTGATGAACGCGAACGGCACAGGTTACTATCGAACGGCCTGGAGCCCGGAGCAGGTATCAGCCATCGCGAGCGTCCTCGATCGATTGAGCGCAGCCGAGCGGCTCACGCTGGTATACGATCTGGCGGCGCTTCCTGCCAAAGATTTCGCCCAGCCGATCTTCAGAAAGCTCCTGTTCGATCCGGAACCGGAAATCGTTGGCGCTGTGGCGCAGATCTCCGACCTGCGAAAGCCTTTGCGTTAGAAAAACTGCTACTTGCCGTCAACCGAGAACGCGAGCAATACGTTACCCGGCAGGCCTTGCCACATCCCATAGCCGGAGTTCGTAAAGACCATTCCATTGGCGATAGTCGGACCAGCGGAATCGAGCGAACCGCCCTTGCCTGAAACACCGTTCACCGTCTGAAAATCCTGCACCGTGTTGAAGTCCCAGATAATCTCGCCGGTTTTGGCCGAAAACGCACGAAAGTGTCCATCGACCGACCCGGAAAATACCACGCCCGGCATCGAAGAGATCGCGGCCGATTGCGCGCCCGTGCACCCCTTTGTTCCGGGAGTGCAGGTGAGCGCCGGAGCCGGAGTGCTCCAGATTTTCTCACCGGTATCGAGTTTCACGGCATGAATGCCGCCCGGCTTGGCGCCGTCTTTGAGGCCGAACAAATCGGAAACGGCGGCGTAGGCGTTCTCGGTGTCAGCCGTCGTCCCCCACTCGATTCCACCTAGCGCGCTGCCCTGCCCCAGCCGCGTCTGCCAGAGTATTTTGCCCCGGTTGTCCGGATCGATGCCCCATAGGACGGCCGACTTTTGGCCGCAGATCAGCACCCGTTTACCGTTGGCGAGTTCCCGCAAGACCGGCGAGGTTCCGAAGTCAAAATCAGGACCTCGATCTTCGGGACAATTTACGCCCCGACCGCAGCCCATGGTGAAGTTGTCTTTCGGAAGCACCTGGCTCGACCATTTCAGGCTCCCTGTGTCTAAATCGAAAGCCAGAATCGCGTTGCTGGTATTGATGGAAACATTGGTATAAGAGTTCCCGGTTGCGGCGTAAATCACCTTGTTCTTGGCGTCGATAGTCGGCGCAGACCAGATCGCCGCCCCCGCCGGACCCCATTGCTTTGTCCCATTCGCGCTCGGCTTGGTTTCCTGCGGCGGATCCGGAACACTGTAGCTCTTCCAGATCTGCTTGCCGGTCGCGCCATCCAGCGCCACGACGCTACCGCGAAACTTGCAGCACTCGTAAGTCGGCAGCATGGCCGATGCTTCTTCGATCGACGATACCGGCACGTAAAGCCGTCCATTGTAGAAAGTGGGCGCTCCCGTCACTCGCGATGCCGGATGATCTTCCACCTTGACCTTCCACAAAGGCTTCCCCGTTGCGGCATCGACGGCATGCACGAACGAACGGGTATCGCCAAAATAGGCAACGTAATTGTCGCTGCCCGCGGGCTTGCCGATGCTGACAGCGGTGCGCACATTTGCGCCGGCGTCATAGTTCCAATAGATGCATCCGGTGGAGGCGTCGAGCGAATAGATCGCGCCGCTCGAGCTGCCCACGAAGACTCGTCCGCCGACTATGGTGGCCTGGGCCGAGCGCACCGTCTCGCCGGCAAAACCGAATGCCCATTTCACTTTCAGCTTTGGAACATCTGCGGCCGTCAGGCCCGGTTTCGGCTGATAGCGCGTATTGGCGACATCGTCTCCCCAGCCGTTCCAGCCGGTATCCGTCATACGAATCGGAGGCGGATTGCCGGAGCATCGCCCCACGCTCGAGACCACACTGCCGCTGAACTCCTTGCCGGTAAGATAGTGCGCGATGGCGCGGCCTTCTTCAGCGCTCAATCCCGCGGATTGCGCCATCATGGCGCCTTCAAACATCGCCCGGTAGATGAATTCAGGACTACGGCTGCTGATTTCCTCCCGAGTTGGCGTGCGTCCTTGCACTTTACCGTCGTGGCACATTCCGCAGCGCTGCTTGTAAAGCGCCTCGCCATCGGGCGCCGCCGCAAATGCCGTACTCAGCGAAACGAGGATGAGTAAAAAGTTTGTGATTTTCATTCTAAAGACAAATACGCCATTCGTTTAAATTGGTCGCCCGCCGGAATGCCCGTCGGAGGCAAAACCTGAATCAGGAAAACCCCGATCATGTGCTCCTGCGGATCGATCCAGAAGCCGGTTCCAGCCGCTCCGCCCCAATAATACTCGCCCGCCGTGCCGACAGTCGCCGTCTTGCCGGGACCCGGATTCACCGCAAATGTCAAACCGAATCCGTAGCCGTCGGCCAGCACGCCGGCGCGCGGGAGATTGCCAAGATGATCGCTGTGCATCAGCTCCACCGACTTGCGGCTCAGAATCCGCGCGCCATCCAGTTGCCCGTCATTGACCAGCATCTGGCAGAAGCGGGCGTAATCATCCAGCGTGGATACCAGACCAGCGCCGCCCAGCAGCAGCGACGGCTTCTTCTTGTAACTATCCTGCGCCGATCCTGTGAAACGTTCGATGCCGCCGCCCTTCTTGGGTCCGTAAAGCACCGCGAGCCGGTTCCACTTCTCTTCGGGTACGAAAAAGGCCGTGTCTTTCATATCCAGCGGCCGGAAGATTCGCTCTTCGAAGAATTTGTCCAGCGTTTCACCGGATAGCACTTCCACCAGCCGGCCCAGAACGTCGATCGAATAGCCATAGCGGAACTTAGTGCCGGGCTCGTCGTTCAAAGGCGCCGTCGCCAAACGCTTCACCGCCTCGGCCAGATCGAACGGAACCTGAGGAGCGCCGCCCATCATTTCGAGCTTCTTATAAGCGGGGTCGCCATTTTCGTCCTTGGGTCCGGCGTAATCGAGCCCGGTGGTGTGCCGGAACAGGTCGCGCACCGTGATGGGATGGTCAACCGGGACCGTGTAAACGATCCGCTTGCCGGCAGCGTCCGTTCCTTCGTGCCCGACCCTCATGTTCGCGAATTCCGGCAGATATTTCGACAGTGGATCGGTGAGCGAAAACCGGCCTTCCTCGTATAGCATCATCGCCGCCACGCCGGTAACGGCTTTGGTCATCGAGTACATCCGAACGATGGTGTCGGGCTTGTAATCTCCCCAGGTCTCCTTGAAGACGATCTTGCCGTTGCGGGCGATCAGACCGGAGGCTCCCGCTAGCTGTCCCTTATCGATATGCTCACGCATCACCACGTTGATCCGGTTCAGCCGGTCCCGCGAGATGCCGGCCTGCTCAGGCGTACCGGTGGGCAGACTGGCGCCGAAAACTAGCGACAGGGGTAGTGCGAAGGCCAAGAATGTCCGCATGACAGCTAATCTACCAAAATTAGGGACAGTACACTCAAATACCAATTTCGCCCCGTCAAAATCGGTATTTGAGTGTACTGTCCCTAATTTATACTTACTCTATGCATCGCCTCGTGCCTCTGCTCGGCGCAATGTCGTTGGTATATGCCGCCGATCAGGATGGCGCCGCACTCTATAAACAACGGTGCGCGGCCTGTCACGACGTATCTGGCCAAACCCGTGCCCCCAACCCGGCGGCACTACACCAAATGTCGCCGGAATTTATCGTGCGTGCGCTCGAATCCGGCGCCATGCAGGACCAAGGTGCAAGCCTGACAGCCGCCGAGCGCCGCACCGTCGCCGAGTTTTTGACAGGCAAGACGGTCGAAGAAGGCCCAGCCATGAATCCGCGCTACGAGTGCTGCTCTGGGCGGGGCGCGCTCGTCGCCCTCGAAGTCGCCACCGGCAAACAGATTTGGAAGACCTACACCATCGCCGAAGAGCCGCATGTCGTCGGAACCGGCGATAATTTTTCCGATCCCGGCACCAAGACCAGCGACGCCGTCCTGGCTTTCGATATCGATACCGGCAAGATCGCCTGGTCTAAGCAGCTCACCGAAGCCGACGTCTTCAACATGGCCGGCATCGGACCGTCCAAGGCGAGCTGTCCGGAAAAGGCAGGACCGGATCTCGACATCGGAGCCTCGCCGATTCTGGTAAATCTCGCGCAAGGCAAGCGTGCGTTGCTGGTCAGCCAGAAGTCCGGTATCGTGCACGCGCTCGACCCCGATCGCAAAGGCGAAATTCTGTGGGAAACGCGCGTCGGCCGCGGCGGTGCGTTGGGCGGCATTCAGTGGGGCTCGGCTGCCGACGGCAAGAACATGTACGTGGCGCTTTCCGACATCGCCTTCTCGATCATGTCCTTCGGATCGGGCAGCGGCAAACTGGTGGTCGACCCGAAAGCCGGCGGCGGACTGTTTGCGTTGGACCTGGCGACTGGCAAGAAGGTATGGGCGGCCCCACCGCCTCCTTGTGGCGAACGGCTGAATTGCAGCCCGGCCCAGTCCGCCGCAATCACTGTGATTCCGGGCGTGGTTTTCTCAGGCTCGGTCGACGGACACCTGCGTGGCTACTCCACTCGCGACGGGTCGGTGATCTGGGATTTCGACACCGCGTGCGATTTCACCACCGTCAACGGTGTCACGGCCCAAGGCGGCTCCATGGACGGTCCTGGCCCGGCCATCTCCGGCGGTATGCTCTATCTCGACTCCGGCTACGGCGCGTGGGGCGGATTGCCGGGCAACGTACTGTTGGCCTTCTCAGTCGATGGCAAATGATGCGGACGAAATGCTGGATCGGGTCGCGGGATTTATCGCGCGCCACGACATGTTTCCGTCTGCCTCGCGCGTTGGCGTCGCTGTTTCAGGCGGCGCGGATTCCGTCTTCCTGCTCCACGCCTTGCGCGAACTGGCGCCACGTTGGGACCTCCAGTTAAGCGTGGTTCACGTCGACCACGGCATTCGAGGAGCCGCCTCGCGTGCCGACGCCGCATTCGTCGCCGATCTTGCCGCTCAGCTTCATCTGAACTTCCACCTGCGCCAGGCCGATGTTCCAGCCATCGACGACAACCTGGAGCAGGCAGCTCGCCGCGTCCGTCAAGCCTTCTTCGCCGAGTTGCTCACTACCTCGGCCATCGACCGCATCGCCACCGGCCACACCCGCTCAGATCAAGCCGAGACCGTGCTGTACCGGATCCTGCGAGGCTCGGGGTTGGCTGGCCTTTCCGGTATCCTGCCCGTAACCAAAGAACAAGTCGTGCGCCCGCTGCTCGAGCTTAGCCGCGGCGAGATCGAATGTTGGCTCCGCAAGCGGAATATCGCTTGGCGGGAAGATGCAACCAACCAGGACCGCTCCTACGCCCGCAATCGACTCCGCCTCGAAATCCTACCGCTCCTCCGGGATTCCTTCAACCCTCGCCTGGACGAAGCCCTGGCCAACCTAGCGACCCTGGCCCGGGACGAAGAGCGATACTGGGCGAACCAGCTCGATCCACAGGCATCACCGGGCACTCAAGTACTGTCGTGCTCGGATCTGACCGGCTCACCAGTCGCCCTCGCCCGCCGCCGCATCCGCCAAGCCATCGAATTCGCCAAAGGCGACCTCCGCCAAATCGACTTTGCCCATGTTGAGCGAATCCTGGCAATGGCCCGTTCCCAGAACGGCCACGACCGGATCCAACTCCCCGGCCTGGATGTCCTACGCTCCTTTGAATGGATTCGCCTGGCGCCGCCCTCCGCGTCTGCCTTCGATTTTTCGTTCGCCATCCAACCCCCCGGAGCGGTGGAACTTCCCGGCGGCTTCGTTCGTATTACGTTGCAGATACTAGAGAAAGGGGAACTGGCCCAGGCCTGTGGTACAGTGGTTAATGAACTGGATTGGGACCTTTTCCCATCCCCGGATGGCGCTCCATCCAGTCTGGAAGTCCGTAACTGGAGACCCGGTGACCAGTACCAACGAGTGGGCCAATCCCGTAAACAAAAGATTAAGATGCTGTTTCAGAAGGCTCGTATCCCCTTGTGGGAACGCTGGAATTGGCCGATTGTTACATATAATGGAAGTATCGTATGGGCAAAGGGATTTGGAGCTGCGGCCGGATTCGGGGCAGGCCCAGCTACGCCCGTTGTCCTGGTAATTGCAGAAAGCCGGAATCGATCGGACTCGCTTAACGTCCATTAGAGCAGGGCGTCGTTTCGTCGCCGAAGTATGGAGAACGCATGAATAATTCCAATATCAAGACCGCGGTTTTCTGGGTGGTCATCATCATGGTGGTGGTGCTGTTCTGGACCGTGGTGCACAACACCAAGTCGCGCCAGGACGTTCAGCTCTCCTACACGGCTTTGATGAACGATGTCAACGCCGGCAAGATCAAGACTGTCAAGATCACCGGTAATGACCTGCAGGGCACCTACAAAGAGGATAACCAGGAGTTGCGCGCCGTCATTCCCACCAACCACCAGAACCTGGACGACGCCATGCTGCAAAAAGGCGTGGACATCCACTACAACAAAGAGACCGGTAGCGGCTGGGTCAACATCCTCGTCAATGCCATCCCCTTCGTGCTGGTGCTGGCTTTCTGGATTTTCATGATGCGTCAGATGCAGAGCGGCGGCAACAAAGCTTTGAGTTTCGGCAAGAGCCGCGCCCGCCTGCATTCCTCGCAGCAAAAGAAGGTCACTTTCAAAGACGTGGCCGGCGTCGAAGAAGCTAAGGAAGAGCTTCAGGAGATCATCGAATTTCTGCGCGAGCCTCAAAAATTCCAGAAGTTAGGCGGCCGTATTCCGAAAGGTGTTCTGCTGATCGGACCTCCCGGTACCGGCAAGACCCTCCTGGCCCGCGCCATCGCCGGCGAGGCTAACGTTCCCTTCTTCTCCATCTCCGGCTCCGATTTCGTGGAGATGTTCGTGGGTGTGGGCGCCAGCCGTGTACGCGATCTGTTCGAGACCGGCAAGAAGAATGCCCCCTGCATCATCTTCATCGATGAAATTGACGCCGTTGGACGTCACCGCGGCGCAGGCCTCGGCGGTGGACACGATGAGCGTGAGCAAACCCTGAACCAGTTGCTGGTGGAGATGGACGGTTTCGAATCCAACGAGGGCGTGATCCTGGTGGCCGCCACCAATCGGCCCGACGTGCTCGATCCCGCGCTGCTCCGTCCCGGCCGTTTCGATCGCCGTGTGGTGGTTGGGCGTCCCGACGTAAAGGGCCGCGAAATGATCCTGCGCGTTCACACCAAGAAGACGCCGCTGGCCGATGATGTCGATCTCACGGTAGTTGCTCGCGGCACTCCCGGGTTCGCCGGCGCGGACCTGGCCAATCTGGTGAACGAGGCCGCTCTGGTGGCCGCACGCCAAAATCGCAAAGTGGTCACGCAGTTCGATTTCGAGCTGGCCAAAGACAAAGTCATGATGGGTGTCGAACGCAAATCGCTCATCATCAGCGACGACGAGAAACGCAACACGGCTTATCATGAAGCCGGGCACGCGCTGGTGGCCGCCATAATTCCCGGCGCCGACCCGCTACACAAAGTCACCATCATCCCGCGCGGAATGGCGCTCGGCGTCACCATGCAATTGCCGCTCGATGACAAGCATTCCTACAATAAGGACTATCTCGAAGCGCAGCTCGCCATCATGATGGCCGGCCGCATCGCCGAAGAGATTTTCATGCACCATATCACCACCGGCGCCGGCAACGATATCGAGCGCGCCACCGAGATGGCCCGCAAGATGGTTTGCGAATGGGGCATGAGCGAGCTCGGTCCTATGAGCTTCGGCAAAAAGGAAGAGCAGATCTTCCTGGGCCGGGAGATCGCTCAGCATCGCGACTACAGCGAAGCCACCGCCATCAAGATCGACGAGCAGGTTCGCAAGCTGGTAGATTTGGGCTACAGCCGCGCCCGCCAGATCATCGAAGGACGATCGGAAGCCTTGGCTCGCATCGCCGAAGCTCTGTTGGTGCGCGAAGTTTTGGACGGCGCCGAAGTGAGGATGCTGATCGACGGCGAGACTTTGCCGGCCGTTAAATCGAGCACTCCCGAGGGCGGCGATAAGCAGCAAGTGGTCCGTCCCGAGGGCGGCAAACCCCTGCCTGGCTTGCTAGGCGGCGAGCGTCCACAGCCTGCTTAAGGCGTGATCCCTCTCTTTTCCGCGTACCTTTTTGACGTAGACGGCACTTTGGTCGACTCCGCGACGGATATTTGCGGAGCCATTCAGGCAGTTCTCCGAACCACGCGTCAGAATAGCGTTACCGACGATTTCCTGCGCCGCTACATCGGCCGTCATCTGTACGACCTGTTCGGGGACCTGCTCCCCGAATGCACTCGCGAGCAGATGGACCAGATGCTCGCCGATTACCGCAAGATCTACCTCGCGCGAAACCACAGCCTCACACGCGCCTATCCAGGCATCGCCGACGCCCTCTCCGCGCTACCCGGCAAAAAATCGACCGCGACCACCAAAGGCACGCCCACTACTCGCGCAGTGCTGGAACAATTCGGGCTGCTGCCGTATTTCGATCACGTCCAGGGGACCGACGGATTTCCGGCCAAGCCCGAGCCGGATGTCATCTTCGCCTCGCTCCAGGTACTCGGCGCAACTGCCGAAGATTGCCTGCTGGTCGGTGATTCCCCCGCCGACATGGAAGCCGGACGCCGCGCGGGCGTCAAGACCTGTGCCGTGCTATGGGGCTATGGCCGGCGTGAGGATCTGGCGAAGTGGGAACCCGATTATTGGATCGCTCACCCGCGGGAACTACTCTGAGACAGCTTCTTCGGCGCGATCAGATTCCACGCTTCGCGCAAATGCGAAGCCAGCTCTTCATCATCCACCGATGCCAGCTCAATCCCCACCCATCCGCGCACCCCAACATATGGCGGCCGAAAGAATTTGTCCGGCCACGTACTGACCAACATCGCCTGAAAACCCGGCGCCGCCGGAATCCATACCGCGACATGCCCGTCGTTATGGTGATTGTTGGCGAACATCGCATAAACCTTCTTGCGCACAAAGAAGGTCGGCGCTCCGTGCGAAAGCTTTTCCGTTGTCTCAGGCAAGCTCGCGCAGATTCGCCGCACTCGCCGCAGATGTTCTTCGCTCTGCCTCATACCCTTCAACGTAGCAGTGGCGCACGCACTCCTGCGTGCCGCGTTCACACTCGTGTGAACGCACTCATGTGGGCCTTCTTAGCTACAATCGTCATGGATCATGCGAACAATTCGTCGTGTAGCCGTGCTCGGCGCGGGCACCATGGGATCGCGCATCGCCGCGCACTTTGCCAATGCCGGCGTGCCCTCCCTACTTCTGGATATCGTTCTGCCCCGCCAGACCAACCGGAACCTCGCAGCGCAGAAAGGCGTCGAGAATGCCCTCAAGCAGCGGCCCGGTGGATTCTTCACCGAAGATAAAGTCTCTCTCATCCGTCCCGGCAACTTCGAGGACGATCTCGGCGCGCTGGCCGACTGCGATTGGATTATCGAAGCCATCGTCGAAAGCCTCGAGCCCAAGCGCGAGCTATGGCGCAAGGTCGAGACCATTCGCAAGCCGGATGCGATCGTCTCCACCAACACCAGCGGCATACCGCTAGCGAATATCTCCGCCGGCTTCTCCTCCGAGTTCCGCCGCCACTTCCTGGGCACCCACTTCTTCAATCCACCCCGCTACCTGCATCTCATGGAGCTGATTCCCGGCCAGGATACCGATCCCGAGATCCTCGCCGCGGTGGAAGACTTCGCCGACCGGCGCCTCGGCAAAGGCGTGGTTCGCACCAAAGATACTCCCAACTTCATCGCCAACCGCATCGGCAGCTTCTTTGGCGGCACCATCGCCAAAACCATGGTCGAAGAGGATTTCACCATCGAAGAAGTCGACGCCCTCACCGGCCCTCTCATCGGCCTGCCCAACAGCGCCAGCTTCCGCCTGCTCGATATCGTCGGCCTGGATGTCTGGGCCTTCGTCGGCAGCAATCTCTACAACCTGGTCCCCAACGATCCCTGGCGCGACCGCTTCCTGCCGCTCGATTTCGAAAAGAAGATGATCGAGCGCAACTGGCTCGGCGAAAAATCCGGACAGGGTTTTTACAAGCGCATCGGCAAGGGCGACAACCGCGAGATCCAGGTCCTCGACTGGAAGACGCTCGAATACCATCCTGCCCAGAAGCCGCGCTTTCCTTCCGTCGAAGTCGCCCGCAATATTGAAGACCTCGGCGAGCGGCTCCGCACCCTGCTTCGCTCCAATGATCGCGCCGGCAACTTCCTGTGGAAAGTTTTCAGCGATCTTTTCTTATACTCGGCCGAGATGATCCCCGAAATCTCCGACCGTATTGTCGAGATCGATCGCGCCATGCGCTGGGGCTACGCCAACAAGCTCGGGCCTTTTGAGCTGTGGGACACCATCGGATTCGTGGACGTCATCACGCGCCTCGAAACCGAACGGCGCATGCTTCCACCAGCCGTCAAAGACGCCCTCGCGCGCGGCGTAATCTCGCTCTATCGCCACGAAGAGCGCAACGATCAGCCGCGCACCGTTTACTTCGACTTCCACAAAAAAGATTACCGCCCCATCGACCCGCGTCCCGGCATCATCGTACTATCCGATCTCAAGCGCGTTCACGGCGTCATGCAGGAGAACTCCGGCGCATCGCTGATCGATTTAGGCGACGGCGTGCTGTGCGTCGAGTTTCACAGCAAAATGAACTCGCTGGGCGAAGACAACATCGCCATGCTGTACGCCGGCCTGGAAGAAACCAACCGCCATTTCGACGCCCTGGTGATCGCCAACGAAGGCGAAAACTTCAGCGTCGGCGCAAATCTGATGATGGTCCTGTTGGCCGCGCAGGAAGGCGACTGGGACGAGCTGAACAGCGCCGTGAATCGCTTCCAGCAGGTCAATATGGCTCTGAAGTATGCGGCCAAACCGGTGGTCTCGGCGCCCTTCGCCCGTACGTTAGGAGGCGGCTGCGAGATCGTTCTCCATTCGCGGCGCGCGCAAGCCGCGGCCGAGACTTACATCGGTTTGGTCGAAGTCGGCGTCGGCCTGATTCCCGGCGGCGGCGGATGCAAGGAGCTGCTGCTTCGCCTCAAAGATCCACGCAAAGTTTTCGAGCTGATCGGCTACGCCAAGGTCTCCTCCAGCGCCGAAGACGCCAAGAAACTGGGCCTCCTCGATCGAAACGATCCGATCTCGATGAACCCCGAGCGCCTGATCGGCGATGCCAAGGCACTGGCGCTTTCTTTGGTTCCCGGCTACGCGCCCGGAGTTCCGCGCACCGATATCAAGGTCGCCGGAGAGAGCGGCTATGCCCTGCTCAAGCTCGGTGTCTGGTCGGCGCGTCAAGGCCATTTCATCAGCGATCACGATGTCACCATCGCCGAAAAGCTGGGTAACGTTCTAACGGGCGGACGGCTCACAGGCGAGCAGATGGTATCGGAACAATACCTGCTCGACCTGGAGCGCGAAGCGTTCCTCAGCCTGTGCGGCATTCCCAAAACGCAGGAGCGCATTCAGTATATGCTAAAGACAGGTAAACCCCTACGGAACTAGTCCGTTGGTGGCGCACGCACTCATGCGTGCAGCGTTCGCACTCGTGCGAACGCCTGAGGAAACTAATCATGAACCAAGCCGTCATCATCGATTGCCTTCGCACGCCCGTGGGCAAGGCGCCCAAAGGCACTCTCCGCACTACACGCCCCGACGATCTCGCCGCAACCGTCATCCGGCGCCTGCTCGAAAAATATCCCTCCGTTCCGCGCGACGAAATCGAGGACGTCATCCTCGGCTGCGCCAATCCCGAAGGCGAATCGGGAATGAACATGGCGCGCATCGCCGCTCTGCGGGCAGGTCTTCCCGATGCCGTCCCAGGCGTCACCATCAATCGCTTCTGCTCCTCCGGGCTGCAGGCCATCGCCATGGCAGCCGACCGCATCCGTTCCGGCAGCGCGCAGATCATCATCGCCGGCGGCGCCGAGTCGATGAGCATGATCCCCATGGCCGGCTACAAATTCGCGCCCAATCCCTGGATGGTCGACCATCTTCCCCAGATCTATATGGGCATGGGCCTCACCGCCGAAGAGGTCCAGCGCAAGTACGGTATCAGCCGCGAAGATGCCGACCAGTTCGCTTATCGCAGCCACCAGAATGCCCTGCGCGCGCAAGCCGAGGGCAAATTCGACGAAGAATTAGTTCCGGTGGAGATCGAAGCCACCGTGCTCGACAACGGCTCGCCCAAAACTCGGCACACGGTGTTCCAAAAAGACGAGGGACCGCGCGCCGATACGTCACTCGAGGCGCTCGCCAAGCTGAAGCCTGTCTTTCAATCGGACGGCGCCGTTACCGCCGGAAATTCTTCGCAGACCAGCGACGGAGCGGCGGCCGCTCTGGTGATGTCCGAACGCAAAGCCAAGGAGCTCGGGCTCAAGCCCATGGCCCGCTTCGTCAGTTTCGCCGTGTCTGGCGTCCCGCCCGAGATCATGGGCATCGGCCCGGTGGTTGCTATCCCCAAGGCGCTGGCGCTCGCAGGTCTGAAGAAGGAAGACATCGGTGTCATCGAATTGAACGAGGCGTTCGGCGTCCAGGCGCTGGCCGTAATCCAAAGAACCGGACTTGACCCGGAGCGCGTAAATCCTAACGGCGGCGCAATCGCGCTCGGTCATCCGCTCGGATGCACCGGAGCAAAACTAACCGCAACCATTCTGCGCGAAATGAAGCGTGGCGGCTCGCGCTATGGAATGGTAACGATGTGTGTGGGCGGTGGCCAAGGCGCCGCCGGAATTTTCGAAAACATGAACTAACCAGAAACGAGAAACTGTTTATGGCATCTTCCACAATCTCCCCAACCAAACACCAAGGCGGCTCATTTCTCCTTGCGCCATCTACTCCCGAGGAGATCTTTTCGCCCGAAGATTTCACCGAAGAACATCGCGCCATCGCGCGCACCACCGAAGAATTCTGGAACAAGGAGGTCGCGCCCAACGTGGAAGCGATCCAACATCAGGAGACCGGCCTGGCTATTTCTATCCTCCGCAAGTCCGGTCAGCTTGGCCTCACCGGCGTAATCCTGCCGGAGAAATTCGGCGGCATGGAAATGGATCTGACCTCCGCCATGATCGTCGCCGAGGGTGTTTCCAAAGACGGTTCCTATTCCGGCTGGCATGGCGCGCACACCGGTATCGGCACGCTGCCGTTGTTGCTTTTTGGAACTGAAGAGCAGAAGCAGCGCTATCTTCCCAAGCTGGCCAGCGCTGAAATGGTCGCGGCGTATTGTCTCAGCGAACCGCAGGCCGGCTCGGACGCCCTGGCCGCCAAGACGCGCGCCGACTTGAGTCCCGACGGCAAGCACTACATCCTTAACGGCCAAAAGATGTGGATCACCAACGGCGGCGGCGCTGATTTGTACACCATCTTCGCCAAAGTCGGCGGCGAGAAATTCACGGCATTTTTGGTGGAGCGGAAGTATCCCGGCCTCCAACCCGGCGCCGAAGAAAAAAAGATGGGCATCAAAGGAAGCTCCACTACAGCCATCTATCTCGACAATGTCCACGTGCCGGTGGAGAACGTGCTCGGCGAAATTGGCCGCGGGCATATCATCGCGTTCAATATTCTCAATCTCGGACGCTTGAAGCTGGGACCTTTCGCCATCGGCGGATCGAAGGAAGTGCTACGCGTGTCGTTGAAGTACGCCAAAGAGCGCAAGGCCTTTGGAAAATCGATCTCCGAGTTCGGCATGATCCAGCACAAGCTGGCCGAAATGGCGATTCGCATTTATGCCGCCGAGAGCACCAGCTATCGCGTGGTGGGCCTCATCGAAGGCCAGTTGGAAGGCTTCTCCTGGAGCCAGCCGAATGCCAGCCAGACCATGCTCAAGGCTGTCGAAGAATTCGCGGCCGAATGCTCCTATATCAAGATCTTCGCCTCGGAAATGCTGGATTATGTAGTGGACGAAGGCGTCCAGATCCATGGAGGCTACGGCTACTCTCAGGAGTACGCCGTGGAACGCGCCTATCGCGATTCACGCATCAATCGTATTTTCGAAGGCACTAACGAGATCAATCGCTTGCTCGCCACCGGCATGTTGCTGAAGCGTGCTCAGCGTGGACAACTCCCATTGGTCGAGGCCGTGAAAAAACTGCAAGCCGAGATCCTAGCCGGGCCCACGCTGGCGGAAGGCGACGAAGACTCCCGACTCGTGGCCAATGCCAAGAAGGTGGCTTTGTTCGCGCTGGGCGTGGCTTTTCAGAAGTACATGGCCGCGCTCGAAGAGCAGCAGGAGATCCTGGCCGGTCTCACCGACATCGCCATGAACGCCTTCGCCATGGAATCCACGTGGCTGCGCACACAAAAGCTGGCCAAGCTTCACAAAGGCGATATCGCCGCCGAGATGTGCCCGGTGTTTCTGCGAGAAGCCATGGAGACCATCGAAAGCGCCGCCCGCAACGTTTTGGCTGCGTCATCCGATGGCGACACCCTGCGTACCAATCTTGCGGTGCTCAAGCGGTTCACGAAATTCGAGCCGGTGAACGCCATCGCTGCCCGCCGTCGGATTGCAGCGCGCCTGCTCGAAGCCGACCGCTACATTGTGTAGTGGGGCAGATTGTGTAGTGGGGCGGACCCCCCGGATCGGGTCGAGTGACGGGGATTGCGCCCCGCCACCCTCCCACACCACCGGACATGCGGTTTTCCGCATCCGGCGGTTGAACCAAGGGCATTCTTAGTTAGCCCTAAGGTCGCTGAGGAAAA
>Ga0182024_10004572_pt1 | contig 31688 bp, 25 predicted proteins | sample P32metaG_FD_120480 | JGI IMG/M metagenome (GOLD analysis project Ga0182024, IMG submission 120480) | Permafrost microbial communities from Stordalen Mire, Sweden - P3-2 metaG (Illumina Assembly) | ecosystem: Environmental > Terrestrial > Soil > Wetlands > Permafrost | place: Sweden: Stordalen...
AAATCTGCTACACGGTCTGCAAGCCGGTCCAAGAAACCCGCGAATGCCACTACACGGTGTGCAAGCCGGTTTACGAGACCAAGACCAAGGAAATCTGCTACACCGTCTGCAAGCCGGTCTACGAAACCAAGACCCGCGAAATTTGCTACACCGTCTGCAAGCCCGTGTATGAAACCTGCGAACGCGAAGTTTGCTACACGGTCTGCAAGCCGGTTCACTATACCGAAACGGTGAAGGTCTGCTGCGGACATTGCGAAACGCAAGTGACCGAATGCCCCGGCCCGGTCGTCACCAAGTGCTGCCAGGAGCCCGGCTGCTGGTCGTGGGATCCTTGCTGCTGCCGTTGCACGTATCACCCGGGCTGCTGCAAGCAGATCCAGTGCCAATGCCCGCCGACGAAGGTGTGCAAGAAGGTCTGGGTTCCCGAGGTCCATGAAAAGACCATCGACTGCGTGAAGTACGTCCAGGAGACCTGCACGAAGAAATGCCCCTACACGGTCTGCAAAATGGTCGCCGAGACCAAGACCAAGACGTGCGAATACACGGTCTGCCACATGGTTTCGGAAAACCGTGTGAAGACCTGCTCGTATCAGGTCTGCCACATGGTTCCGGAAGATCACGTGAAGACCTACACCGTCTGCAAGATGGTGCCGGAGACTTGCGTGAAGACTTGCAACTACACGGTCTGCCACATGGTTCCGGAAGATCACGTGAAGACCTACACCGTCTGCCACATGGTTCCGGAAAACCGCGTGAAGACCTGCTCGTATCAGTGCTGCCACATGGTGTCCGAGGATTGCGTGAAGACCTACACCGTCTGCAAGATGGTGCCGGAGAATTGCGTGAAGACTTGCAACTACACGGTCTGCCACATGGTTTCGGAAGATCACGTGAAGACCTACACGGTCTGCCACATGGTTCCCGAGACCCGCGTGAAGACCTGCTCGTATCAGTGCTGCCACATGGTGTCCGAGGATTGCGTGAAGACCTACACCGTCTGCAAGATGGTGCCGGAGAATCGCGTGAAGACATGCACCTATACTTGCTGCCACATGGTGCCCGAGGATTGCGTGAAGACCTACACGGTCTGCCACATGGTTCCCGAGACCCGCGTGAAGACCTGCTCGTATCAGTGCTGCCACATGGTGTCGGAAGACCACGTGAAGACTTGCTGCTACCAGTGCTGCCACATGGTTCCTGAAGACTGCGTGAAGACCTACACTGTCTGCCACATGGTTCCGGAAACCCGCGTGAAGACCTGCTCGTATCAGGTCTGCCACATGGTTCCGGAGCAGCATGTGAAGACCTGCTCGTATCAGGTTTGCCACATGGTCGAGGAGTGCAAGAGCGTCGAGGTGCCGTACAAGTGCTGCCACATGGTGGAAGAGACTTGCACCAAGCAAGTCCCCTACACCGTCTGCAAGCCGGTACACTACACCAAGACGATCCAATGCGAGCACTGCGTGCCGAAGCAAGTCGCCTACACGGTGACCCGCTGCGTGCCGCATGTGGTTTGCAAAGAGGTGCCCGTGCAGGTCTGCTGCCCGGACCCCTGTGCATGCGAACCGTCGTGCGGTTGCGCGGGCAAATAGTCACGGCCTCGGCCGTAAGTCCGACCTCTGCCCGGAGTGGAGGGGGGACAGGTTTGGTCCGTCCACGGCGGCCCGGTTCGAAAGAGCCGGGCCGCTGTTTTTGTCAGGCTTCAGGCTACAGGCTTGAGGCTACAGGCTACAGGTACGAAGGCAATCACGGCCGGACTCTCCTCAAGCCTCAAGCCTGTAGCCTCAAGCCTCTATCCCCAGTGCCGCATAAATCCGCGGATCGGCCAGACTATCCGCGATGATCTTCGCCCCGCTGAAATCGTGCGCCCGGCTATGCTCCCCCGGCACCGCCACGGCAAACGCTCCCGCCGCCACCGCCGCCCGGCAGCCGTTGTGGCTATCTTCCAGCACCATCATCTGCCGTGGCTCCAATTCAAGCCGTGCCGCGGCCGTTTGATAAATCTCCGGATGCGGCTTTCCTTCCGAGACATCTTCCGCCGTCAGGATAAACGCAAACCGCCGGGCCAAATCGAATTGCCCAAGCACGCGCTCGGTGAACGCCCGCACGCTGCTCGTGGCGATCGCTTTTCGCAAGCCGGCTCGTTCGAGTGCGTCCAACAGACCGCTCAAGCCCGGCATTTGGGCCAATTGCGTGTCCAGAATGCCCGAGAAAATCTCCGCGCTTTCGCTGGTCAGCGTCTCGACCGAATCGTTCAGCGAATGCCAATCGATCATCATCTGCAGTGCGACATGCGTCCGCCGCCCCATCATTTGGTCGAGCAAATCGGCCTCGAACCGCTTCCCGCGCCGCCGCAGCAACTCGCCGCCAACCTGCTGATAGAGCATTTCGGTATTGAACATCAGCCCATCGAGATCAAACACGACGGCTTGCAAAGGCGAGACTTCAGGCATTGGATCGGGCGAGAGATCAAGAGATGTTGGCGGGCAGTTGCGCGGAAACCGCCAGTGTAGCGCATCATCCGCGAGAGAAAAAGGGCAACGACCGAGCGCCGCGCCATCCGTTTTCCCTAGCCCACGCCTTCAGGCGTGGGAACCAATTCGTTCTCCGCACCCTCGCCAACCTTCGAATTACCTCGCCGCTTCCAACCCCAATACTTCCGCAGCAACCCCATCAGCGCACGCCCGCCGCGGCGCTCCGTGCCGACCACCAACCGTCCGATCGAATACGTGCCGGTCGACCATCTGGCCGTCGCCTCGGCCAATGGCCCGACGAAGTCGAACCGCCGCTGCTCGGAATCGGCGAAAAATCGTTCCAACAATTCGTATCGCAGCAATTGCCCTGGCGAGAGCCGCCGGAATGCTTCGTCGTAGCCGACTTTCGGCGAGCAATAAACGCCCTTCGCATTCCAGCCATATTCGAAGGCAATTGCGCGGCCGCCAAGCTCCAAATACGTCAATTGCAACTGTCCCCACGCCGCCAACTGCCGAGCCTGCCGGCAATAGAAACCAAACATCTCGGGCGACTTCAACACCGCCGTTCCTTCCGCTCCCTTCCAACTCCGGCATTCCACCTCGAATCCCCGCCGCAGCAGCGATTCTACTTGATCCGGTCGCACGTCGCGCAGCACGACCAGCGTCGTACACCCTTCTTTTTTTGCGCGGCTCGCCATCCGCTGCATCTGATGCCGATGATTGCCACTCCACGTTGCCTTGTAGGCGGACCAATCATCCCCGATTTCGATTTGCCCCACGCGAAACTGCTCGCTGCTGTCGATCGCCAATCCGGCTGATTCCAGCGCCGCGGCAAACGCTTGCCAACGGGCCGATTCCAGCGCGACACCCTCCAGCCAAACGAGCGGCCAGGGCAATCGTCCAACCGCCGCCGCCAGCAATTCCACCGCGGAATCCACATCGGCCGAGGCATCGACAAGCAGATCGCCGGCCCAAGACCAATCGTTCGTCGGCAATCGTCCAGCCGGCAACAATCGCTTCACACGACCGCCAAGCAACGGCAACGCCGCGACCAATTGATCATCCTGTTCAACCGCCAGCACACGAACGCTGGCCAACGGCGCGATCATTTCCAGCCATTGAGCGACCAATTCAGCCCGGCTGACCGGCAGCGTAACGTCGCTTCGCAGCCAAAGATCGTCCCACGCTCCGGCGCAAGCCCGAATGTCGTGTACCGATTCAAGTTGAATCAATCGCGGGGCGGCCATAAAGTGTCGCAGACGGTGCGGCTTCGTTTCCTAGGTCTCAACCAAATCAACCATAGCCCCTGGCGTTAGCCGGCGAATTGCTTATTCGGCAAACTCGGAACAACCCGAACCCGAATTCCGCCCAACGCCGGTTGGACCAATTCGACAAAAAACTTGACTTTAGGCCACCAAATGTGCGAGGCTGAGGGCGCCGGAATTCTCCGGCTTCCGGAACACAATTCGAGAGAGAGGTGGCCCATGACACAGGGACGTTGGCTGCGCGCCAGGTCGCGATTGGAATTGGCTCAGCGTTGGAATGCCGTTGGGATTGCGAATTCGATTGCGCGGATTGTGGCAGTGGGCGTGTTGGCCGCCGTTGCAATCAACTGCCGCGTCGCTTCCGCCGACGACACGGCTCTCTTTCAGTCGCAACTTCAAACCGGTGAATTCGGATCGGCGCTCGCCGCCGCCCAGCAACTTCCCGCCGGATCGCAACGCGACCAAGCGCTGGTGCAAATCGCGATCGCGCAGAACGCCGCCGGCGACCGACAGGCTTCGCTGACGACGATCGGCGCGATCGACGACGATCGCTCGCGGGCCATGGCGCTGAAATCGGCCGATGCCGTGCCGGTCGGCAAAGGCGGCTTCGGCGGCAATCAGGCCGACTTCGATTCGCTCATCGAACTAATCACCTCGACCGTCGCCCCGCCGTCTTGGGATGCCAACGGAGGCCCTGGTTCGATTGCACCGTTTCCGGGTGGCGTTTACGTCGATGCGGTGGGAGTGTTGCGACCCGCCTTGAACGAAGACCGCTCCGGCGCATTGGCCGCGTTGCGACGCCAGGCGGAATTAGCCAACGCCACCGGCATGTCCGCCAGCGTTCATAATCGTTCGCCGCTGCGCAAAGTCTCGCTCACTCGGCTCGAGCGGGCCGTGCAACTCGCCCTCGCCGCCGGAAAACAACCGACCGAAGCCATGCGACTGCTCGCCGGATTGGAGCGGATCAAATACGTGATGATCTATCCCGAATCGCACGACGTCGTTCTCGCGGGCCCGGCCAACGATTGGGAAACCGATCCGGAAGGCCGCATCGTCGCCAAGGGCTCAAACCATCCGATCGTGCAGTTGGACGATCTGATCGTCATCCTCCGCTACATGCAAACCGCGCAAGACGCCCGCTTCGGTTGCTCGATCACCCCGACCGCCGACGGGCTGGCGCGCACGAAGGAATTCGTCGCCGAGTCGAATCGCAAGCCGCTCAAGGAAGGCCAGCGCGATGCCTGGCTCGAGCAGCTTCGCAGCCACTTGGGCAAGCAAACCATCGAAGTGAACGGCATCGACCCGCGCACTCGCGTCGGCCGTGTGATGGTCGAGGCCGACTATCGGATGAAGCTCGTTGGGCTCGGCCTCGAAGACGGCGTGCTGGGAGTCCCCAGCTATTTGAGCACGGTCACGTTGGATAAAGACGGCTCCGTCCCGCCGCTCGACGTGCTCCGCTGGTGGTTCACGCTGAACTACCAGGCCGTGCAATCAACCGCCGGGCACGATGCCTTCGAAATCCACGGCCAAGGCGTCAAAGTCCTCAGCGAAAACGAGCTCCTCACCGCCACCGGCCAGCAAGTTCACACCGGGGCGAGCAATCTGCTCAACGATCAATTCGCCCACAATTTTACCGAGCATTTTCCCGAACTGGCGGCCAAATACCCGGTCTACGCCGAACTGCAGAATATTTTTGATTTGGCATTGGTCGGCGCATTGATTCGGTCGGAAAAACTGGCCGACCGAGCCGATTGGCATCTCACCTGCTTCGGCGATCCAAATGAATACGCCGTCGAACTCGAAGACGCTCCGCGGACGGTCGAAACCGTGATCAACCACCGCATCATCAAAGGCGTGCATATCCTGGTCGGCGTCAGCGGCGGGGTGTCATGCGATCCCTCGCCCCTAGTCCGCCCCGATGCCATCGGCGCCGACTACGGCCGGCTACAAGAAACTCGCGCGCTTGCGAAACCAAAGGCGGCATCGCCGGAAGTTTGGTGGTGGGATTGAAACGTGTCAACGTGCGGTGTTAGCCCCGTCATTTATGACGGGTGAACCGTTGGAGCGCGAAACGAACTCCAGCAATTCCTCCGTCTCCGCCAGCAATTGCTCGTGCGGATCGGCGGGAATCGATTGCTCGTCGTCGGGTTCCGGATTCGCATCGCTATGCCGGCGGGAATTTGTAGCAATGTTTACCGTCCGATCGATCAAATAGAACGGCCGGGCGCGGACCTGGTCGTAAATCCGCACCACGTATTCGCCTAACATGCTGATGCCGAGCGCGTTCAACGCGCCAAAGAAACTCGCGCTGAGGATAAATGAAGTCCAGCCGGGAACCGCCAGGCCGGTGAATAGCCGGCAATACAGCGAAAACCCGCCCAACGCGAGAAACACGGCCATCGCAGCGCACGCGATGAAATAAAAGACCGTCAGCGGCAGCGACGAGAACGAAAAAATCGCCGTTTTCGCTAATCGCATCAGGCCGCGCAGCGAAACTCGCGGCTTGGCGTCGTAACGCGCGTTGCGCTCAACTTCGATTCCCGTCTGACGGAAGCCGACCCACGATCGAAGTCCCGGCAAATAGCGGTCACGCTCGGCCAGCGTCACGATCTGACGAACCGCGCGGGCGTCGATCAGGCTGAAATTTCCGGCCTCGGCCGGAATCGGCGTCGTCGCCACCGACGCCATCAAGCGATGAAACGCACCAAACAGTGCCCGTTTCCAAGCAGCTTCTTTTCGCCGCACGCGCACGGCATACACGATATCGTATCCCTCGCGCCAGGCTTCGAGAAACCGGCCGATGGCGCTCGGGGCGTCCTGCAAGTCGGAATCCATTAGTACGACGGCGTGGCCCCGGGCATGGCTCAGTCCGGCTTGCACCGCCGCCTGATGGCCGAAGTTGCGCGAAAAATGGATGACGCGCACTTCCGGATAACGGGCCGCAAATTGGTCGAGAACCCGCGCGCTGCCGTCGCTCGAGCCATCGTCGACAAACACGATTTCCGATCGAACGCCGCAATCGGCCAACGCCCGCCGCACTTGCTCCAGCAGCGGCTTCAACACTTCGACTTCGTTATAAACCGGCAGCACGACGCTGACGAGCGTGTCCTGCGGCGCAGGGCGCGACGAGCGAATATCAATGGCACTGTCATGTACGTCGGTCGTCGCTTCGATGTCGGAAATCATGGACGACTGCTCATTAAGGTGGGGGCGAGTGGCGGGACTTTAAGCGGTTCGGTGCCGCCGTCGACGAAAGCCATTCAACAGCACAAGCCCCATAAGTAAACCTAGCCCACCAGCCGACAAAAGCCGGCCGTAACGAAGGCTTTCCGGCCGGAACTCGAAGCGAACTTCCGACGTTCCCGCCGGGCAAAGGCAGCCCAGAAAATCGCCGTTCACTCGCCAAACCGACGTTGGCTTGCCGTCGATCGAGCACTTCCATCCGGGATGAAAACTCTCCGAAACGAACAGCAGCCGTTCGGCCGGGGCGTCTACATGCAGCCGAATGCTGCCCGGCCGATCGTCGAGAATCTCCACGGTTCCAGCCGGCCCTGGATCAAGCTGCACCAGCTGATCTACCAATGCCGTCGATCCCAGCGCGATTCGGCCGATGTCGTGCGCCGGGTCGGCGCTTACCGTGGCGTGAGAAAACAGTTGTGCTCGCGGCAGCGAATCGTTCAGCGGAATCCACGAGCCAGCGCTTGCAGCAATCCCGAGCCGGCGGGCCAATCCGTCTACATTAACGGCCCAGCCGACGCCGGCGGCGCGCAGCGCGGCGGGCATGCGATAATCCAATCGCCGAGCCGGTTCCAAGCCGGCGTACCCATCCGCAAATCTCCAGCCGCTCAACAGCAGCCGATCGCCCAAATGCACGAACGGTTGATTCGGCTCGGAAAGATCGACGGCAATACGCTTGGCCGGCGGAGACGGCGGCGCGTCGGTCGTGGCGACAAATTCGGACAGTGCCATTGTCCACGGATAGACCGCATAGCTCATTCCATAAATGCCCAAATCGACCGCCGCCAGCAGCACGAGTGCGAACCGTGCCCAGCGAATTCCTCGCGCCGTCCAAGTCACCAGCAGTGCCGCGCCGCCGATCAATAGCGGACCGGCCCAAACAAGCGGCGCCGCAGCGATAATCGGGGTCTCTCCAACGAAGCCGGACCACAATATCGGTCCGCCGATGGCCAACGCCACGCTAACGCCGACCAACAGCCAAATGGCTCGCAGCCCCGCGAGATTTCGTTCGGTGGGTCGGCCCAATTTCGCCAGCCCGATTGCAGCCAAAACCGCAAGCGCGAAATGGACCAACACAATCGCGCGGCACGGAAACCGAAACCGGTTGACCACCGGCAGCCATGCCGTGAGATTTGCCAACGGTCCGAAGCCACCCAGCGCGAAAGCAACGCCCAGAATCGCCGTGGCCGTTGCACCCCAAACCAGCGGCCGCAACCGCCCGGAATGCTTCTGCCCAAAAACGCACCACACGGCCAGCAGCAGCGTGACCGAGCCGGCATAGCAACCATATTCGTGCGTGTTCTGTCCGACGACGCGATTCGAGAACAAATAGGGCGCCACGAATTGCACGAGGTTCAACGGATGCAACGATCCCCAGTTGCGAAACGACGCATCCACAGCGTGCCGCGACGATTCGCCCAAGGCTTCCCAACTCGGCAAAAGCTGGACCGCGGCGATCGCGAAGCCGAGCGAGGTCCAAAGGAGCAGGGGCCAGGGGCCAGGGGTCAGGGGCCAGGAACGAAGAGCTGAACGCCGGCCGTCGGTGCAGTTCGAATTCTCAGCCGATGCGAGAGGATTACGCAGCAGTAGCAGGGCGTAGCCGAATTCGGCGAGAAGCGAAAACCAGACGTATTGTGGGTAGCCCAGGAGCAATTGCGAGGCGGTTAGTAGTGCAATGGCGGCGCCTGCGAGCATCTTCCGATTCGCGCTATTGCCCGATGGATTACGCATCAGAACGTCGATCGCCACCAGCAGCCACGGCAAATGCGCGACGACTTCGATGGCGTTGACATGCACGAAGTGAAGCAGCATGAATCCGCAGAAGGTAAACGCCATGCCGCCGAACATTGCTGCGTCGCGCGGCAGACGCCAGCGGCGCAGGAACCAATACGTGCCGAGCAAAAGCACCGGATAGCTAATCAGGCATTCCAAATCGAATGCCATGCCCAACGGCAGGAATCGATAGAGCAGCAGGTGCAACGGGTGATAACCGCCGAGTTGCCCCTCGCCCGTCAGATAAAATCCGCAATACATCTGCGGCGACCAATCAAATGCGTCGCCGGCGGCCAGGCAGTGCGCATAGAACGATCGCATTGGTAGATGAAACGCGCCAAGATCGTCGGCCGTGTAGACATGGCCGGCAAGCATTGGCACCGCCATCGCGATTAGCAGTGCGATGGAGAGAAAGACTATCCAAACGTAAATCTCCCGCGAGCCGCGCCGCGAGAATCGAGGCGACAGCGACAACGGTTTACCGATTGCCGGTCTAGTGTCTTTTTGTGGCGCCTCCGGCAAGCCAAGCGCCGACGCACACCGCTGGACAGACCGGCAATGGCCCCCATTTTCGGACGAATCTACGGTTGCTGGGCACATGAGGGCTATGCAACGCCATGGACTGAAAGAGATGACGGTCGGCACGCGTGCGAAATCAACACGCCCGGATCGTTGGTCAAATCCCGCAGGTGCGGCACGTTGAGAATCTTGAACGGGCTGACCAACGGCCGCCACGCTTCGCCGCGCTGTTCGATCCGGCCGTCGGCAATCGGGCCAAGCCGATCGGCCGCGAGACTCAGATACGACACTCGATCCGGCTCCAAGCCCATGATCCGCGCGACCGTGGCGTCCATCGCCGTCAGATTGCCGCCGACCAGCACGAGCCCAAGCCGCTTCGGGCTCCCCATGATCGGCCCATCTCCCTCCATGCAAACGATGCCGTCGACAATCGCAACCGTCTTCGTCAGCGTGGCATTGATATCGAAAACGGTCTGTGGAATTCCGGCATAGTGCAACACATTCTTCGGCCAGCCATACGCGATGCCCGGCAGGGTGCCGTAGAGATTCTTCATCGAAGCCGTGAAGCCGACCCAATGGTGCGTCTTGAGCTTGGGCATCGACACAACCAAATCGGCCTCGGCGATCGATCGCGGAAAATAAAAACCCTTCAGCGAACTGACGCCTCCCTTGTTCGGCACCCAAACGACCTCTTCGTAGTTCAAATCGGCAAACTCCAAACCGGCCGCATCCAGAGCCGCTTGAACGCCCGACTCTACCACCGCCATTTCGGTATCGCGAACATGCCCCGGCCCTTCGCCCACGACTACCGACGCGCCCCACTTGCGAAACACTTCCGCCGCGGCCAAAAGCATTGCCGGATTCGTCGTCATCTGCGGAACTTTGCGCGACGGCTCGACGAGATTCGGCTTGAGCAGCACGCGTTTGCCCTTCATCGCGTCCGGCAGCACGCCCGAGGCCAACAGACCGTCGCGAATCGTTTGCTCGAGCGGTCCGTCGTATCGCTGCCCGCGCGCGATGAACACCGATGCCTTCGGGCCGAACAACCGCCGGATCATCGGATAAGCGCACAAGCCGGCCAAAACCGTGCCGCCCCCGACGAGCAGAGCGCGGCGATCGAACTTGTTCGGTGAATTGCTGGCCGCAATCCTTGAATCCGCAACCGGGAATTGAGCTTTGTTGGTCATGCGAGTCGTTTGGTTCGAAATAAATCGATCCCCAGCCTCTAGTCCCTCGCCCCTCGCCCCTCGCCCCTCGCCCCTATCTGTCTTGCCGGCAGCGTGATCAGCGGGCCGTTTGTGCCCAGCGCCGCCAAACTCAGCAGTGCCAATTTGTAGGCCGCGCCGTCGCGAGAAATCGTGCGACGATACGCGGCTTGCAGCCAATTGCGGCCGTCCGCTGGAAACCGATCGTGAGCGGCGAGGCCCATCAATCCATAAGCCAACGAAGCCGACGTCGTCTCCGCCAAAAGATTCGCGGTCAGATAATCCAGCGAGCGTGCAATGCGGCGATCGGAACTCGCTTGTCCGGCCAATGCCATCATTGCCAAACCAGTCGGTTGCACATGCGGGCGAAGCTCTTGGCCGAGCACGACCGTGTTGCCGTAGTTGCAGCCGCCACCGGCAAGCAGCCGGTCGATGAGCATGGCTTCGGCATGTCGAGTTCGCGGATGCGAACCGAATCCGGCCGCCTTCAGCGCAAGCATGTGAATCGCCGTCGGCTCCACCCACGAATACGTGCCGGTCACCCAGGCCGAGCCGACGAGCGTCGATGTTTTGAGCGATTCGTCGATGCCGGCCGTCGGATCACCCGCGGTTTGCAAGATCCAATTGACGGCCCGTGGCACGTCGAACTCGCGACGGCCGGCGCCGCGACCGACGGCCAATGCGGCGAGCACGGCCCAGCCCGTCGGCCAGCAAGCCCCTGGTTGCGATTGCGTCTCCGTCGGACCGATGCTGCCGTCGGGCTGCTGAAGCGCGGCGAGCCAATCGATTGCGGCGGTCGCCGGTCGATTCGCCGCCGACAGCGCGAGCGCCGCAAGCGCCGTCGGTTCGCTGCTCGCGGGTCCGTTCGGGTGATATCCGCAGGGGACTTGGGCGGCGAGTCGATCCAATAGTTCGTCGTTCCAACCCATACAAGCGCTCGATTCGTTGCAAAGATAATGCACGGAGTTTTCGATCTCCATGCGCGCGAGCATTCGCCGCCGCCTCAAACAGCGCAACACCGGCCCCAAAAAAAGGATAGCTTTGCCTGATGCCTGGGGAACGCACCGGGCCGAAAAACCCGTGTACTTTCCCCAAGAAAAAGGCCTGCCGATGTCCGACGTTGCCCTAGTAACTGCCGAATCGGTTGGCGAAAGCCGAAAGCGCGTCGCCACGACTGATTCGGTTCGGCGGTTCGGCGGCCGTCGCTGGCTTTGGCGATTGCTTGTAACGGCAAACGTGCTGGGGCTAATTCTTTTGGCGACGTTGCTTCGCTGCCGCGACCTGGGAAATCTCCCGGGAATCAACGGCGACGAAGCCTGGTACGGCGTTCAGGCCGAGCTTTGCTTGCGCGGCGAGCCGATTCCCTGGCGAACGCCGAGCGGCAACTTGCTCAATCCGCTGTTCTTTGGCCCGCAGTTGGCGATGCACGCGCTGTTTGGACCGTCGTTCGCGCTGTTGCGCGCGACGGCGGTCGTCAGTGGAATGTTGGCTCTGGCGATGAACTTTTGGCTCTGCCGCCGCGTTTTGGGCCAAAAGATTGCGTTCGTTTCGACCCTGGTTCTGGCCGTACTGCCGATCGATATTGCCTATAGCCGGTTTGCTTGGGACGCAAGTCAGTCGCTGCTGGTGACGCTGCCCTGCGTTTATCTGCCACTGTGGACGATCGTCGAACCTCGATTGAAAGTTCACTGTAGCGCGGCGGCCGTTGCGGCATTGGCGCTTGCGATCGTCGTCCACCCGACGAATCTATTTGTTGCTCCGATTGCGATTGCTTGTTTGGGCTATGCGTGGCGCGAGGAACTGCGACGAATGGGCCGGCGAATTGCCGACGGATATGTTTTGCATCGGAGGATCGCGATGGCGGCAGGAATCGCCGCCGCGGTTGCGCTGGCCGTTGCCGCGGCATCGGCGCCGCGTCCGGCATGGATTGGACCGGCGTTCGCGCGAATCGCCAATCCGTCACAATATGCGGAATTCACGGCGAATCTTGGCCGACTGTTTTCCGGGGCGACGGTATATGAATATCTGTCCGGCAGTTTGACTCCGCCCGCCTCGTCAACGACGGGCGGCGGGGGATTTCGCTGGGATTGCCTGCCGTACGACGTCGCGGCGTGGATCGTCGCCGGCTGGCTGACGTGGGGATTGGTTCACGCCATGCGTCGCCATCGTCCGGAATTGGTCTGCCTGGCGGTTGGGTGGGTTGCCAGTCTGTTTGGTTTTTTCCTTGTGGCCGGCCCCGGCGCCTTGGCTCCGCAGTTCGAACGCTATGCGATTTGGATCGTCGCGCCGACGGCAATTCTGGCCTCCATTTCAATCGTGGCATGGCAAACACAATCGGGCCGCGTCGGGCGATTGTTCACGATTCTGGCGATCGCGCAGGGGTGGACGCTCCTGTTTGGCTTTCAGACGAATTGCCTCGATTTCATGCGGCAAACCGGCGGCCGCGCGCATCAAACGTTCCGCACCGCCGCGGTCGAACCGAAGCAGGCGGCCTTGGCGTATATCCTTGCTCAGCGCGAGCCGCAACAAAGCGTGCGAATCGTAACTAGCCAGTGGTGGATCTACTGGCCGATGCGGTATCTCAGCTTGAGCCCGCGGTTGCGCGACGCTGAATCGCCAGTAACCGTCGTACTGCAACCCGTCGCCAAATCGACGGCGCCCTTGGCGATGCCTGCCGATTCGGAGCGCGGCCGATCGTGGCTCGTCGAATTCACCGACAGCGCGGACTGCAAGGCGGTTCGGCAGGCGGCTCATCAGGACGGCCTGTTGTTGCGGGAGACCACGATCGATGACTTCTCGGGCCGCCCGCTTCTGTCGTTGTTTGCGGTCGGTTCGACGAAGCTGGTCCCGGAAAAAGTTTTAGAGCCCCTTGCAAAACCGCCGGGGACTGTCCCCTTCTCCGAGGCGGTTTTGTGAGGGGCTCTTACGGAATACCACCGATCGCGCTTTGGGTTATTTCCGATGTCGAGTAGGGAATTCCGCGATCCGAAAATAATTAAAGAACTTGATTTGACAAGCCGCGTGGACGAACTAGGTTTCCATAGCAGAAACGACGATCGACCTGATCGACGCAACTGACACGGCTTTCGAGTCGTGGTAAAGCACCGATTGATCGTGATCCGAACGTCACTTTTCCAATCCCGGCACGATTCGGCCGGTGCAACGAGTCCGATCGATCTCATCGTCCGCGATTCACGCAAGCCAAGGCGAAAGCCAAAGTCACACGGTTGAAAACCGATTTCCCTGTTCCGTCGCCAGGCGGGCCAGCCATTCGGAACAACTGGTCGTGAGTCGTCGCGAGGAGAAACCGAATTTCGCGTTTCAACGAGGTCTTGCCATTCCATTTCAGGCCGGCATCGAGTGTTTCGGTATCGGCCGACAAGACCCATTTACTTTGTCATCACGGTAGTCAGTTGTCCGGCCGAGTCGCCGGCAATGGCTACCGCATGTGGAGGATTTGCTATGAAGAGTTTTGCCTTGAAGATTCGTCGGTTCATGGTTTCGGAAGATGGCCCCACCGCGGTCGAATATGCCGTGATGCTGGCCCTGATCGTGATCGTGTGCTTGAGCGCGATTACCACGTTGGGCACGAACGCCAAGACGACGTTCACCAACATCGGCGCCTCGATCGCGAGCTAAGCGCGAATCGCTTCGCCCCGCCCAGGTTGCACGCTCGAATTTCGGCGTGCGGCCTGCGGCCGGCGAAACAACCGGCTTGCCGCGCGTTGCGGCGAGTCAGGAGCGCTTGTCGCTGGGGGGTCTCGACGACTAAGTGCTCGATTTCCTCACTCATTCGGCGAATTCATCGCCGGTCCTCGGGACCGATGGGTTCGCCGCGGTCGGAGAAATTGGCATGAAGAATCTTGCATTGAAATTGCGTCGTTTCATGGTATCGGAAGACGGCCCCACGGCCGTCGAATATGCCGTGATGTTGGCCTTGATCGTGATCGTCTGCCTCAGTGCGATCACGACGTTGGGCACCAACGCCAAGACGACGTTCACCAACATCGGCTCCTCGCTCGGTAGCTGACGCGGAGCGCGTCGATCAGCCCGAGCTACAGGCCGATTTCGGTTTGTAGCCCGTGGCTGAAAAATAAACGGGTTCAACGCACGTTGCGCTGAGCCGGAGTTCTCGTCGCCGAACGGCAAACCGGACACCGGTTGGTCATGTTTCGGCGTCGGGAAGCCTCGGATTTTTTAGACCCACGGCGACTGACTTCCCGGCCGCAAGGCCGATGGCGATCGCCGTGTTCGGAGAATGTGTCATGAAAAACTTTGCCTTGAAATTGCGTCGCTTCATGGTTTCGGAAGACGGCCCCACCGCGGTCGAATACGCCGTGATGTTGGCCCTGATCGTGGTCGTGTGCCTCAGTGCGATCACGACATTGGGCACGAATGCCAAGACGACGTTTACCAACGTCGGAGCTTCGGTTGCCGCGAGCTAACCCAAAAGGCTTCTCGAGCGCAGGTTGCAAATCCGCTTTGTCGGCTTGCAGCCGGTCGCTCGGCGAATCGATCGGTCCGGCGAATCGGTCGCTGGCCTGGGTTGCTTGCCGCAATAAGAGCCCCTCACAAAACCGCGTCGGAGAAGGGGACAGTCCCCGGCGGTCTTGTGAGGGGCTCTAAATGCTGCCACCTCGACATTCGAGCGATTCGGATGCCGAGGTGGTCTGGTTTATATTCGTGACCTATGCTTTCGATGTCCGTTGACCTTGCAGTCGAAACCCTGTTCCTTTAACCCCGGGCGTGGGAAGCGAGTCATGTTCGATCATACTTTGTCCGCAAGCGATCTGCTGCATCACTGGAATATCTGGCTGGTGACGGTCACTTTGGTCGTGGCGGCCGTGATCGACGGGAAGAAGCTCAAAGTGCCCAATTGGCTCACGCTGCCGATGATCCTTAGCGGCTGGGTGTTCAATTTCGCGGTTGGCGGCTGGGCCGGACTCGCCTGGAGCCTGGTGGGCACGGTGGTCGGCTTGGGACTCCTGTTGCCGGCTTATGCGATCGGTGGCATGGGCGCCGGCGACGTGAAGTTGCTCGCCGGAGTCGGGGCTTGGGTTCAAGCCGAAACAACCTTCTATGCGTTTTGCTGGTCGGCCGTGATCGGCGGAGTGATCGCCGTGTTGATGATCCTCGTGCGCCGCGGCTGGCGCAAGCATCGAGATCAGTTCCTCATGATTTATTCAGAAATCATGACGATCGGCAATCCGGCGGAGCTATCCGCGATCGCCGCCGAGCGAAAGAGCTCGATGCTGCTGTTGCCGTATGGCATTCCGATCGCGATCGGAACGATTGCTTATTTTGCCTGGAACGGAATGCTTTGAGAGGAGAGGCTGAAGGTTACAGGCTACAGGCTTGAGGTACGAAGCGTCTCCAATCCTTCCGTACTGAAGCCTGTAGCCTTTAGCCTCGCCCAGATAGGTTGGAGAAACTCTGCCGGTTGTGCCGAACAAATCGAGTGGAAGCGCATTGATGCCCGAGTGCTGCGATGCGCGGAAAGACGGAGATAGCATCGCCAGCAGCATCCGCAGGCGCTACGCGAAGATAACGAGGATGCAGGCTCTGCGGGTTTTAATCAAGCCGACTGCCTGTATCAGCCAATCTAAGGAGAGGAAGTTTGATGGAGGAGGCGGCGTTGGACGCAAATGGATTGCGTTCGATGTCTGACTTGTTCCGGCCGAAATGGATTCGACCGTGCTTTCGCGATTGTTCCGATGTCAATCTTCCAGCCGGTAAGCCGGCGAGGAAGGAGCGACCATGCGATCCAAAACCATCATTCTACTCGTGCTAGCCCTGGGCTGCGGCCTGGTTGCATCGATCGGCATCAGCCAGATTCTTCAGCGGCAAGATCAGGGGCCGCCGGGCGACACCGCTCCCGTATGGGTTGTCATGGCGGACATCAAGCGAAATGATCTGCTATCGATGCAGAATTTGAAGCTGGAGCAATGGCCGAAGGAAAAGATTCCGCCGGGAGCGCTCAGCAAACTGGATGAAGTCGATGGCAAACGTGCCAAGGTCGCTCTCTGGGCGGGAGAGGCCGTCCTCGACAAAAAACTCATTGGCAAGGGAGAACAAGATATTTCCGCTGAAGTGCCGCCAGGCTTTCGGTTGTTCACCGTCAGCGCCGATGGCGTCAGCTCTCACGGCGGCCTGCTGCACCCGGACGACCGCGTCGATGTGCTCGTCTTCGTCGCAAAGACCACCGGCATCGCGGTGACGGGAACGAAGACCATTTTGGAAGACATCCTGGTTTTCGCCGTGAATGATCAGGTTCGGACACAGGACGACAAAGCAAGCGAATCGATCAACGCAAAAACCGTCACGCTGCTTGTCACACCGAGCCAAGCCGAGAAGCTTGCGCTGGCCAACGAGATCGGCAAGATACGTTTGGTCATGCGCGGGCCGGCGGACAAAGGATCATCCAGCCAGAATGGCACCACGCTCCAGGATATTTTAATCACGGAAAAGACCGATCGAGGGGCGGAAGAAATGAATCATCCGCCGGTCAATCCGAAAACCGGATTGACGGCCATGTTGAATCAAACCCAGCAAGCAACAACTCCGACGCCTCAACCGGAACCGGTGGTGCAGCAGGAATCGTTTGCGATGCAGGTGATTCGCGGCACCGAGATTTCGGAATTGGACTTCAAACGAAAGCTCGACGACCCGACCCGCTGGGACAATGGCTCCTCGACTTCAATTGGGGGCCCGCCTCAGTCCACGCCGGAAGTCGAGCCGCCGAAGCCAGAGCCCGCGAAATCAGCCGCGGCAAAAGACGGTGACGGCAAAGCACCCGGCAGCACGAATGCCAAGGGCAACGAAACGAAGACAGACCCATCGCAGGGCGGCGGACATTCCTAATCCGCTCGAAAGCAAGGGATTGAGCACACGGAGGCTGACGAAGTTGATGGATCGTAGCGTCTGACCACACGAAGTTCCGGCGGGGGTTGCGGGCCAATCGCCTGCCGCCGCGGAATTGAGTTGTGGTCTGAAACATATATTGGGTCGGGCGACGCAATCGCACCCACCACGACAAGGAAGGACACGGATGTTCACGCCCTGCTCACGTCGGCATTTCGCCGGTCTGCGTTTCACCAGGCTGATTGGTGTTCTCGGATTGGTGTCGGTTCATCTGGCCAGCATGGCCAAGGCGGTCGATTCCCTTTCGCCGCCCGTGATCCACAAGGTGCAGTCGGCCAACGATCGATTGGAGATGACCGTCAATTCCAGTCGCATGTTGACCCTCGATCAGAAAATCCCTCGCGCCCAGGTCAACAACAAAGAAATCGCCGACCTGACTCCGTTGTCCCCCAACGTGATCCAAATCTTCGCCAAGAAGGCCGGCGTCACGCAGGTGAACCTCTGGGACGAGCGCAACCAGATCTATTCGGTGGATGTCGTCGTCGTCGGCGACGCGCGCGAATTGAACATGTTGCTGCAATCCCAGTTTCCCCATGCCACGATCAGGGTTCAGCCCTCGGCCAATAGCGTCATCCTGTCGGGCTTCGTACCCGAGCCGGATCAAGTGGCGCAGATCATCAAGATCGCCGAGGATTACTATCCGAAAGTAATTACGATGCTGAAGGTGGGCGGAGTGCAGGAAATTCTGTTGCATGTGAAGGTGTTCGAAGTGTCGCGCACGAAATTGCGCAACTTGGGCTTTGACTTTACGCACGCCAACGGCGGCAACTTCGTCGGCTCCAGCATCAGCGGTTTGCTCGACGCCAGCAAAGCCACGACCGGCGGGGCGATCATCAGCGGCGGCGCGAATGACCTCGCCGGGGACACCGTTCGGTTTGGCATCGTCGGCAGCGGCGGCAATACGGCATTCTTCGGATTCCTCGACGCCATGCGGAAATACAGCCTGGCCAAAATCGTCGCCGAGCCAACGCTCGTCACGATCAGTGGTCGGCCGGCATCCTTCAACGACGGCGGCGAAATCCCAATCCTTGAGCCGGGCGGTCTGGGAACCACGACGATCGATTGGAAAAAATTCGGTACTCAAGTCGATTTCGTCCCGATCGTGTTGGGCAATGGCCGCATCCGGCTGGAAGTTCGGCCGCGGGTCAGCCAACTCGACTACAGCATCGGCGTTTCCATCCCAGGCACGACTTCGACCACGCCAGGCTTGGATGTGCGCGAAGTGGATACGGGCGTCGAGATGCAGCCGGGACAGACTTTGGCGATTGCGGGGCTGCTGTTCAAAGAGGTGGATTACACGAACGCCGGCATTCCGATCCTGGCCGATTTGCCTTGGTTTGGCGCCGCGTTTCGCAGCACGCATGAACAAGTCAATGAAAAAGAACTACTGATCATGGTCACGCCGGAGTTGGTCGATGCGATGAACCCGGGAGAGGTTCCGCCTTGCATGCCGGGCATGTGCAGCGATAGCCCCAATGATGCCCAATTGTATGGTCGTGGTTATTCCGAGGTTCCCGCCTGTGGGCCGTGTGGCGCCGGTTGGTGCGGAACGCCCGGGTGCAGTGCCAATGGCGGCGCCGAGTCGATCCCGACCCCGCCTGGAAAGTCCGGCACTCCAACGCCCGCATACAATGGCCCGCGATCGTCGGCTGATACCGGTTCAGTTCCGTTGGACCCGAATCAGCCGATTCTCTACACTCCTGCCAATCGTTCCAATCGCGCCAATCCGCAGAATGCGCCTTCGGGAAACTCTTCGGCGCGTGCCGAGCAGGCGCCAGGATTCGTTGGTCCGATTGGTTATGACGTAGTTAATTAAGGGCGAAAGCGCGCCGCCGACCCGTAACCGGGCTGTTGCCGGTGCGTTTGCGTTGCCGCGTCAACCCTTAAGCTATGGTTGTAGGAACCCGTTCCGTAAATGGGGCATGACCGCGTCATCGAATTCGGAAAGCGTATGGCGCAACCGCCGGCTGGCAAAGCGCGAAGTTGTTTTCCGATGAATGCTTAGACATTAGGATTCGGCACACCACTAGGTCCGAGCGATCGATCCGGGTTTTGCGTTGCCCAGGCAACACGGCCCGCGACAGACCATCACCATCATGAGCAACGTCCTAAGACTGGCGATCGTCGATCCCAGCGATTCCTCCCGGGAATCGCTGAAGGCGATCTTGTTGGGATTGGAGATGGTTTGGCTCGAGGCCGAATGCTCGCGGTACGAATTCTTCGCCGACGTCGTGGCGCAAACCCATCCCGACATCGGACTGGTTGCGCTCGACAACGATCCCGATAAAGCGCTCGCACTGGTCGAGCAACTTTCCGAGGCGTCGCCGCAATGCAGCGTGTTGGTCGTGAGCGGCTCGAGCGACGGCAGCCTCATTCTCCGCGCGATGCGCGCCGGGGCAAAAGAGTTCCTCCCCAAACCGGTCCGAATCGAAGATTTGGTGTCGGCATTGGAGCGGATTCGCGAACGGCGATTCGGCCGCGGCGATATTCGCACTCGCGGGAGCAACGTCATCGCCATCGCGGGAGCCGCCGGCGGCGTCGGCACGACCAGCCTCGCGGTGAATCTCGGTTGCGTGTTGGCGCGGGATCCGGCGTATTCGGTGGCTCTGGTCGACCTGGACCTCAGCCTCGGCGACGCCGACGTGTTCCTCGACACGATTCCCGACTATACGCTCGTCGACGTCGCCCAAAACGTCACCCGGCTCGACTTCACGTTGTTGAAGCGTTCGCTGACGAAGCATTCCTCGGGCTTGTTTCTCCTGCCGCGCCCCGTGCAATTGGAAGACGCGAAGCTGATCACACCCGATGATTTGCAACGCGTCATCGGACTATTGAAGGCCACGTTCACGCATCTGATCCTCGATCTTTCGAAGTCGTACAGTCCGCTGGACATGGTAGCCATGCAAATGGCAAATCATGTGCTCCTGACGACGCAGCTCGATTTGCCATGTCTGCGGAACGTCGTGCGGCTGATGATGTCGTTTGGCGAGATCGAAGGGTTGAAGGACAAAATCAAGATCATCGTCAACCGAGCCGGGCTGGATACGGGGCAAATCAGCCTCAAGAAAGCCCAGGAAACGATCGGCCGGGATATTTTCTGGCAGTTGCCGAACGACTACCGCACCATGGTCGAGGTTCGGAACAACGGGGTGCCGCTGATCGAGCAAGCACCCAAGGCGCCCATCACCCAAGCGATCATCGATCTGGCCGACGCCCTCATCGGCGAGACGAAGCAGCCCGCAGGGCCCGACGCGGCCGGAAAATCCGGCTCAAGGTGGCTAAGCTTCTGGGGCGGCAAGCCGAAGGCCTAAGGCTCCCGCCAGGCCATCCACTCAGTTTTCTCTCTCGCAGCCGGGCCACCACAACGACCACCGATTTTGAGAGTCTCATCACAAGGGGAAACAAATGCCTGGACTTGAGATTTTCGGAGGGTTCGCCGTTATCGTCGCCATCCTCGCGATTTTGGCGACCATTTTTTGGATTTGGATGTTGATCGATTGTTTGCAAAATCCCAGGCTTCAGGGCGCGGAAAAAGTCATTTGGATCGTCGTTATCCTCTTCCTGCACCTTTTGGGCGCGCTAATCTACTACTTCGTAGGCAAACAACCGCGAACGGGCGGATTGTAGCGGATCGCCGGTAGGCGGCCATCGCTTGCGGCCACGCCATTCGCGAATTGACGGTACTGTGCCAGTACGTCGCACGACGTTGCAGCGGCAGCGCCAACGCCTCCACTGACAACCCGCCATTCTTTCGCGACAGCCGACGCAAAATCCGTCGGGCGCCGCCAAAAGCGGCCTGCCTGCGGTTGCTTTCCCGGATTCGCGGACTTGGCTAGGGCTTTCGCCCAAATCACGTTCCGAGGTAAATCCGCCCCTTCTCCGTAAGCTATGGTTCCTGTGGAAAGGGTCTGCGCTTCGCGCATGTCCTTTGGATTCCGCGACCCATTAGCCCGGCAATCTCGAAGTTGCTCTGTTTTGCAACTGGAAAGCCTTCATGCCACCCCTGAAACCACTCCCGATCGGCCGGCCCAACGAAAAAACGCAAGGCTCCGATTTCGAAGCTCTGAAGCGCCGTATCCACACCAAGCTGGTCGACAAGCTGGACCTGACCCGTGTCGGCGAGTTGGAAGGGGATGTGTTGCGCCGCGAGATTCGTCTGGTCGTCGAACACCTGTGCGACACCGAAGACACTCTGCTCAACCGCGCCGAGCGCGAGCGCTTGGTCGAAGAAGTCCTGGATGAAACGTTTGGCTTGGGCCCACTCGAGCTTTTGCTGAAAGACGCGACGATCAGCGATATCCTGATCAACGGTCCGAAGAACATTTACGTCGAACGTCGCGGCAAGATGGAGAAAACCACGGTCCAGTTCCGCGACAACAACCATTTGATGCAGATCATCGATCGGATCGTGTCGAAGGTCGGACGTCGCGTGGATGAAGTCTGCCCGATGGTGGATGCCCGGCTCTCCGACGGCTCTCGCGTGAATGCGATCATTCCGCCGCTGGCTTTGGACGGGGCGTGCGTTTCGATTCGTCGTTTTGGCTCCAATCCGCTCAAGCTCGAAGACCTGCTGAACTACAAGGCCTTCACGCCCGAGATGGTGATGCTGTTGGAGGGAGCGATCAAAGCTCGACTGAATATCGTGATTTCCGGCGGAACCGGTTCCGGCAAGACGACGCTTTTGAACACGCTATCGAGTTTCATTCCCAACACCGACCGCATCGTGACGATCGAAGACGCGGCCGAATTGCAGTTGCAGCAGGAACACGTCGTGCGGCTGGAAACTCGTCCGCCGAATATCGAAGGTAAAGGGGCCGTCACGGCAACCGATCTTGTCAAGAACGCTTTGCGCATGCGGCCCGAGCGAGTGATCATCGGCGAATGCCGAGGCGCCGAAACGCTCGACATGTTGCAGGCCATGAATACGGGTCACGAAGGTTCGATGACCACGCTGCATGCCAATACGCCTCGCGATGCCATCGCGCGCATGGAAACCATGATCACGATGTCCGGCTTCGAATTGCCGTTGAAGGCCATGCGGCAACAGATTGCCAGCGCCGTCGATCTGGTCGTGCAGGCCAATCGGCTCCAAGGCGGACCTCGCAAAATCACGCACATCACCGAAGTGGTCGGAATGGAGCAGGAGACGATCGTGATGCAAGACATTTATCACTACTCGCAGGAAGGGATCAACGAAGCCGGCCGCGCGTATGGCCGCTTCGAGGCCACTGGGATCCGACCCACGTTCATGGATCGGCTCGAGCAGGCAGGCGTGCGGCTGCCGGCCAGCGCCTTCCGTCAGCGGGTAATGCTGGTCGATTGAACCGTTCGCGCTCGATTGAATTCGAAAAAAGGCGTCGTTAGAAACTCTACTCCATGCCGGTCGTCCCATGAGCCCGCTTCTGATTGCGATTGCCGTATTCGTGGCCACCAGCCTGTTGGTTGCGGCGGTGGTGTTTTGGCTGCACGGCGGCGTTGAAACCAAAGTGGAAGATCGTCTGGCGCAGTTGACAGGCGCGAAGGTCAGTGCGGGGGGCAAGGACGGCTTGCTCAAAGAAAGCGGCGTGCTGGCTCATCCCCTCGATGCGACTCAGGGTTTGGTCGAAGAGTTTCTTGCCCGGTTCCGGAATCTGAGCCTGTGGTTCGAACAGGCCAATGTCACCATGTCGGCGTCGCGGTTTTTCGGAATCTGCGGCGTATTGACCGCGGTTGGGATCGGCGGCGGGCTTGCGATGCGGATGCATCCTGGCGCATTGCCGTTCGTCGGCATTGGAACGGGGCTGCTTCCCGTCATCTGGCTGAAAATGCGGCGATCTCGGCGATTCAAGAAATTCGCCAAACAATTGCCCGACTCGTTGGAATTGATTGCCCGCGCCTTGCGGGCCGGCCATAGCTTGCAGGCGGGCTTTCATTTGGTGGCCGACGAAAGCAGCGATCCGATCGCCACGGAATTCCAACGGGTCTATGAGGAGCAGAATCTGGGTATTCCCATGGACGAGGCTTTGCGGAACATGACCGTGCGAATGCCCAACGTCGACCTGCGATTCTTTGTCACCGCCGTCGTTCTGCAGCGACAGACGGGCGGCGACTTGGCCGAAATCCTCGACAAGATTGGCCGCTTGATCCGCGATCGCTTCGAAATCTTCGGGCAAGTACAGGCTCTGACGGGCGAAGGCCGGTTGAGCGGAATCGTCTTGTTGGCTCTGCCGCCGGCTCTATTCGCGGCCGTTTACAATTTGAATCCCGACTACGTCATGCCGCTGTTCACGGATCCGCTCGGCAAGCAAATGATGGCCGGCGGCGTGATCATGCAGATATTGGGGGCGCTAGTGATTCGCAAAATCGTCAACATCAAGGTGTAAGCCGTGCTGGCCGCTAATTTCTTTACCTTCGAGCGCATCTTGCCATTCGCCGTCTTCGGGGTGTTCGCACTCGGAGCCTGGTGGTTGATGGAGACTCTATCCGGACGGAAGAGCCGCGCGACGGAGCGCCTCGATGAACTGAGCAATCCCAACGCCCGCCGCCGCGACGAAACGCTCAAGCCGAAGAAGGGCGACGCGATGTCGAAAATGCTGGAGATGGCGACGCCCACGCTCTCCAGGCCCTTGCAACCGAAGACGGAGCTCGAACAAAACCAACTCAAAGCCAAATTGGCCGCGGCCGGTTTCCGTAGCGATTCCAGCGCCGGGGCGTTCCTCGGCCTGAAATTCATTGGCCTGGTGAGCGGTCTGCTGATCTTCGGCAGCACGATGCTGGCCGTTTCAGGAATGAGCCAAAAGACGCTCATCTACACCGGATTTGGCGCCGGCTTTTTGTTCTATCTGCCGGACCTGGTCGTCTGGTTCATCTCCCGCGGCCGCAAGAAGAGCATTTTCCTCACCCTCCCCGACGCGCTCGATCTGATGGTCGTTTGCGTCGAAGCGGGCCTTGGCTTGGACCAGGCCATGCGCAAGGTGAGCGAGGAGATGAAACGCAACTCTCGGATCATCTGCGAGGAATTCAATCTAAGCAATTTCCAATTGCAGATGGGCCGTCCGAAGGCCGAGGTGTTGCACGAATTGGGCGCGCGAACCGGCGTCGACGACCTTCGTAGCCTGGCGGCGATCCTGATTCAGGCCGATAAATTCGGTTCCAGCGTGGCCCAAGCCCTGCGGGTCCAAAGCGATTCGATGCGCATCCGCCGCCGACAGTTGGCGGAGGAAAAAGCGGCCAAGACGGCGGTGAAGCTGATCTTCCCCCTGGTGATCTTCATCTTCCCGGGAATTTTCGTGGTGCTCGTCGGCCCCGCCGCGATCACCATGATTCGCGAAATGTTCCCGGCAATGAACGGACACTAGCATTCACCGTTCACTCTCGATTGCCGCGTCGCTGCTCGCTTGCGGGGAGCGCGTCGGCGGCAGGTCCGACCGTCCGTCTCTTGGAATCACAAACCAGGCAATTTGCATCGGTTGCACGGACAATGCTGCCCGACGAGCCAATACCGCAGCGCTCCCCGGTAAGTTTCCGATGACAGATGGTGGCGGCTCCGCTTCACAAGTGCGCGGTGGCTGCCCGACGAAACGCTGTGCCTCATTTCGGAGTCTCGCGCATGCTACGGATTGGCTTCGGTCTGGTGATCGGGTTGACGCTGATGGCGACGGCATCCTCCGCGAGGGCCGAAAACGAATGGGATGATTTTTGGGCCAGCGTAAAAACCGATTGGCACCGCAACAATGAATGGCCCCATCCGTTTGTCGAAGCCGACATTGCGGCAGCCAATGCCCCGTTTGCGGTGATGATCGCGAACGGCTGGCAGCGCGAAAACCTATTGAGCGAAGAGTATTTCGACGGCGAAACGAAGCGACTTACTTCCGCCGGCCGCAACCGCATTCGCACGATTCTCCTGCAAAGTCCGCCGGAGCATCGCGTTGTTTTCGTGCAACGTGATTTGACCGATGACGTGACCGCGCAGCGGCTCGATGCCGTCCAGCAGGCCGTGGCAGCAATGCTACCGCAGGGATCGTTGCCCGACGTGCTCGTTTCGAATATGACGCCTGCCTCGCGTTCGGCGGATCTCGTCAACGCCGAACTGAAGAGCTACGCCAGCTCGGCTCCCACGGCACGGCTCTCGGGTGCCCACGCCGGCGGCTCTTCTTCGGGCGGCGGCGGTGCCTCGTCAAGCGGCGGCGCGGGCGCCGGCGCGTCGAACTAGTTCGATGGCCTGCGAACCGGCTCGGATTATCACCCGCTGCTCCCCGAATCCAGACATGCGCTCGCTCTCCATCCGCTTGCATCGCTAGCTGGACCGCAGGGTTTGCGAGCTTTATCCAATCTTCCCGGTTCTGCTTCAGTCGCTGCTTCGCGCAGGCCGATCATTGGAACGGGATAGTCCATGGTGCTGTCTGTCGGGAAACATTTAATTCGGCCGAGTTCCGACGAATCGTGGAGTCGCGGCGACGACAAGGAGGTGTCGGGTGCGAACTATGTCGCTTTGGTGGAGCTTGATGGCATCGACAGCGCTCCTGGCGGCCACCGGCTGCAAGTCCATGTCACCGACCACTCCCGCTGCCCCCACCTCCACCGCGCTGAACGGTTCCGGCACGCGATCCGGGATGATTGCGGGCAACGATCCGACTTCGCTCAACACGAGATCTCCTCCGCCCGGCCCCGACCTCTATGTGTCTACGGCTCGAATCTACGAAGGGACGCAAAACGTCGATGCCGCCAAGGTCCAGTACGACAAGGCTTTGCAAATCGATTCGTCGTACCTCCCCGCTTTGCTCGGCTATGCCCATTTGCTCGACACGCAGAAGGAATTCGCCGATGCGGACAAATACTACCAGAAAGCGGTAAAACAGCATCCCGCGGTGGCCGCGATCTATAACGACTGGGGCATGTCGCAACAGCGCCGCGGGCGATTCGACGAATCGGCGAAGCTGTTGACGAAGGCCACGCAGTTGCAGCCCGACAAGCAGCTTTATCGCAACAATCTGGCGATGGTGCTGGTGGTGATGCATCGGCCGGAGGAAGCGTATCGGCAATTGGTTGCGATCGAGGCGCCGGCCGTCGCTCATTTCAATTTGGCCGCACTATTGCACCGCGCCGGCGACGATCAAGCGGCGGCATTTCATTTCGCGCAAGCGTCGAAGGAAGATCCCAACTGGGCGCAAGCCCGGGAATGGGCCGGTCGATTGGGTGCCCCGGGCGCGGCCGGAGCGGCAAGCGGAGTGGCGATTGCGAACGACGCACGTGTTGCGCCACCGGAGCCGCGGCCCGATCCGGCGAGTGTGCCGATAATGGTTGCATCTCGAGCGCCGATTGTGGACGAGGCGAATGTGCCCTTTGCGCCGATGATGAACCCTCCGCCGCTGCCGACACCCGTCGCGCAGGAACCGGCCGGTGGACCAGGTATTAACCGAGCGACGGTCGTGAGCCCGCCCGCGGCCGACGGATTGCCGGCCAATGCCGGGATCGATCCTGGGCCCGTGGTGCTGCCTGCCAGCGGATTCGCCTATCCGCCGGCTGCGATGCCTGCCAAGAGCGGCGTCGCCGGGACGCCGTCGCCTGAGTCACGGTCGTCCGAACCGCCTTCGCCCGAGCCGTTGCCGCCGCTGCCGCCAAATGACTTAGGTGTTACCCCGCTACCGCCGGTGCGATAGGCAACTTCTGTCGTGACGTGAAAGTCCGCGAGCGAGCCCTTCCCGGCGCCGCAATTCTGTTTATTCGCCCGGCGTCGCGACGGCCGTTTGGGCCGGTGGCTGCAGCCTCGCGATGAGTTTATTCAAATCGGTCTGGAGGTCGTTGAACCGCTTGAGCGTTTGCGGTCCGTCGAGTCTCGGATTGGGAATCAACTCCGACTTGAGGACCTGCACGCCCTTCGTTGCCTTCTGAACCGCTTCGGCCTTGGAGTTCGGGTTCAATGCCAGTTTGTTGGCTTGCATCAGCAAACAGAAAGAGATGTTGTAGACGGCATCGTAGTACGTGTCACCCATCTTCGCTTTCTGGTGCTGGAGTCGAATGCGCATTTCCGACCATTTCTTGATTGCATCGTCGTATTTGGTGGGATCGCGGCGAGCGCGCTCCTGCCAGAGTTGGGCTTCGACTTTCATGAGATCGAGATTGTTCGGCTTTTCCGCACGCAGTTTAGCGATCACTTCGGTTGCTTTGTCGAGTTCTCCTTTTTTTCCCAACAAATCAACCAATTGTCCACCAACCCAGAGCTTTAGGGTTGGGTCGACATCGGGCATGTCGCGCACCGTTTCGTATTGCTTCTCCGCTCCGTCGAAGTCGTCGACATCGGTGAAGAGCGTGCCCAGGTAGACCATGCTCTTTGAGGTTAATTCCTTGCGGGCCGCCAGTTTGGTCACCATCTTGCCCATCATGTCTTTGATGGACAAGATGCGGCTGCGCAGGGCCTCGGTTTCCTTCGGCGACGCATCGGCCAGCTTGTCGAGTTTGTCGCGCAGTTCTTTCAACTCGACATCCAAGCGGCGGACAAAATCGACCAGCACCACGTTGATCTTGGGGTCGTCGGGCCCGAGATCGATCAACACATTGCCGGCCGCTCCCGCTTTCTGGAAGTCGTCCATGGCCATATACGCCCTGACGGCGGCACTGAAGATTTTCAGCATGGTATCGTCAAGTTCCGTTTTCCCCTTCGCGGCATTGGCCGCATTGACCAAGGGTTGCAACACCTTGACGGCTTCGGCGTAGTCCTTCACTTCCATGTGGACCTGAGCGAGCAACAATTGCGTCTTGATCAGGTCCGGGGGAATCGCATCGCCCGGCTTCAGAATCGCAATCTGTTCCTTGAGGCTTTCGGTCAGTGCTTTGATCGCCTCGCCTCGATATTTCTGGATTAGATTCTGGTCCTGCTCGCTCGGCTTCTTCTTGACCTCCGCTTCGAATTGTCCGACGAGCAATCCGCCGACCAACCGGAGCGCTTCCGGGTATTTCTCCGATTTCGGGTTGATCGATTGAAAAATCGTGACGGCTTCGGCCACGTTGCCATCCGACCATTTTGCCTTGCCCAGTGAGAGGCGGGCTTCGTCGGCCTCGGAGTTATTCGGGAAATTGGTGATCGTGAAATCGGCGACATCCTGCAATCGCTTGGCAGCCTCGGTCTTTTCATCGGCTGCCGTTTTCTTCGCCGCGGGGGTTGCGGCACGTTGCCCGTCGTCGCGGGCTTTGCCATACAAAACCGCGGCGCAATAGACGGCGAACGCCGCCGCCTTCGGTGCGATGATCGATTTTTTGTTGTCTTGAGCGGCCTTCAGCCCGGCCTCTTCCCACTTGAGGTATTTGTCCCCGTCGAATGGTTTGCCCTGATTCGCTTTGAATTCATCGAAGATCGGCTGAATCTGGCATTCGGCCAGCGTATCTTGAATCTTGCCGACGAGCTCCAAATCATTCTGATCCTTCTTGGTTTTCTTGTTCAACATGTCGAGCGCCGTTCGGCAGAGGGCCTCGGCCTGCTCCCAATTCTTGTCGGTGATGGCGATTTTGATCAGCACCAGAGCCTCGTCGACCGAGGTTGGATTGGCCCCGCGAGCCAGGCCCTGGAGCATTTGGGTCACCGGGAGTTGAAATTCGCTCCGAACCGAGGCCATATCCTTCATAATCGCGAGCGCCTGTTTTTTGGATTCGGCCTTTTTCTTGGCGTCGGGCTCTTTTTCCGCGGCGTCGAGTAGCCGCTTCACGAATTCAAATGCCGTCGCCTGATAGCCCCATTCGTTGCGGAAGAACTTCTTGTGATTGGTGAGGAAATCGTCCGCCTGTGCCAGGTATTCCTTCTGCTGTTTGGGGTCGTTCGCCATCAATTGGAGCGAATAAAACTTCGCGCGGGACAGCACCGGTTCGAGGCCGGTCGCGGCTTCTTTAGCGGTCGACTTTTCCGCAAATGGATCCCGATCCCGCTCTTGCGCCGTTTGGGGCATGTTTTCGAGCACCTCGTCGTACACTTCGCCGGCTTGTTTCAGGTCGCCGATTTCCTGCGCGGCCTTGCCATACCAAGTGTGCGCAACCAAGGCTCCAATGAAACCGGAACGCCCCAGCGGCGAAAGGGGATCGTCGCGCCGATGCTGCTGGAAATAGGCATCCAGCAAATTCAGCGACGTTGCCATCGCCTTCTTCCGCTTCAGGTCGTCGACTGGATCCGTGTAGGTTTCAGCTATGAAATAATCGACCAGCGCCAACTCGCCGCTGGTGCGAATCAGATCGAATTCCATTTCCTGTCGCTTGGCCTCTTGTTCCTTTTCCTTCCGAGTGAAGTTCTTGGGATCCTTCAACACCTTTTGGCGCTCGAAAATGACCATTGGAGGCGACCCAAGCTGCTTCAGCCGGGCAATCAGATTCTCGACCGCCGGTTGCAAGATGGTCTTGACCTGCGCGAGTTCGCCGCGCGCTTGCGTCAGGCTGGCTGCTTTCTCCACCTTGTCTTTGACGGCTTTCGCATCATTGATCGTTTCCTGGGCATGGTCGAACATCATTTCCGCGGAGGAGACTTGAGCTTGCAGCGCCTCGGGATGATTCGGATTGTTCTTGACGAACTGATCGAGAAATTTTTGCGACTTGGCCAGCAAAGCGCCCCGTTGCGCGGGATCGGGCGGATTCTGGGCCTCGGCTCGCAGGCTCTTCGACATTTCCAAATCGAATACGTCGCGCAAGGCGGGAGACACCTGGTTGTTCTTGTCGAGCGTTTCAAGATACGTGACCGCCACGTCGCCGAAACCATGACTCTGCAGCGAACGGACATATGCCACGTCGCGATCCAATGCGACCGCTGGGCCGGCCGATATCGAAACTCCAGCGCCGACGACCGCCGCCAGAAACATCTTGAACGAACGATGGAAATTCATGGATGACACTTTCTCACGCGAGCCAGTCTCCGAACGGAGACGATAAGAAGTTGGAAACGATCTGGCTTTGACGAGACGGCAACTCAGATGGGCAAGTGATCCTGACGACATACGGCAGCAAAAGACGCCGCCGGATGGATTTCCCATTCGGCGGCGCTAAATTCCCATTCAACTAATCCGGTAGCACGAAATCCCGCACTCGCTTGGCTCGCATTACTTGGCGGCCGGCTTCGCAGGAGCCGTCTTGCTGGGAGTCGTAATCGGCTTTTCGCCGGGCACAGTGACCGGACCCGCCGGCTTGATTTCGTCCGGCTTGTCGAGCTTGTACAACGGCAAGTAGCGGTAATAAACTTCCAAGGTCAATGCCGACAGCGAGGTCATCATGATCCGGCCTCCTTGCGGACCCCAAGCATCGCGGTTCGGCTTTTCGGGGTCCCAGCTTCCCGAAGCACAACCTTCGCGTGCCTGGCTGTCGACCAAAATCTTCCGCATCCCGCGATTCCAAGTGTCCCAATCCTTGTCGGCCATGTTGTGCATCACCTGGGTCGCATAGTACCAATAGTAGATGTTGTGGTTGGCGCTATCGGGCCGATTCGCCATGAGCAGTTGGACGCCGCCGGTGACGACCGGATCGGCTCGGCCGGCGTGCAGATATTGATTGCAGAGGATGCCGACGGCCGACATCGGAGGCGTCGGGCCCCCTTCGGGTTGATACGAGAACTGGCCCGCGGCACCGGCGCTGCCGCCGCCCGCGCCGCCGGCGCTGCACGATTGGAGCCATTTCTTGGTGCCGTCCAACGTCGCAGGATTCACCGCCAAACCGGCCATTTGAGCGCTCTTCAAAGCCATCAATTGCCAGCCGACGACCGACGTATCGCCTTCTTCGCCCGGATGATAGCGCCATCCGCCCGTCTTGGTGTTTTGAGCGGCCTGAATGAAATTGATGGCCTTCTGGGCGGCAACGCCCACCGTCTTATCGCGGCTGATGCCATAATCTTCGCACAGGGCAATAGCTGCCAGTCCGTGCGAGTACATTTGCGATTGGGCGTCGGCCGACAGATCGCCGTCGGCCTTTTGATGACTAACCAGCCAGTAGACACCTCCGGCGATCGTCTTTTGGAAGGGGCCGTTGGTGGCTTGAGTTTGCCCCGCCGCCAGGAACGGCAGCAGGCCCATCGCCGTGGCGGCCGAGAGCGATTCCTGACCGCCGACGCCCGTGCAGGATTTGTCTTTGCACATTTGGGTGTATTTCTCGAGGCTCCAGTTGCCGGTTGGCATCTGGTGCTTGGCCAGCCAATAGAGCGCGGCAGCCACGGCACGTTCGGTCGCCTTGGTTCCACCGTAGCGGCCGAGCATCGCCTGGCGCATGCCGGTGCCACGCCCGCCGAAACCGCTGCCATCGCCGCCGCTGCCGGCGTTGTTGCCGGTGCCGACACCGGCGCCGATTCCGCCGGCTCC
>Ga0182024_10004573_pt1 | contig 31687 bp, 35 predicted proteins | sample P32metaG_FD_120480 | JGI IMG/M metagenome (GOLD analysis project Ga0182024, IMG submission 120480) | Permafrost microbial communities from Stordalen Mire, Sweden - P3-2 metaG (Illumina Assembly) | ecosystem: Environmental > Terrestrial > Soil > Wetlands > Permafrost | place: Sweden: Stordalen...
GATTCCGAAGCTGAAGCCGTTCCCTCCGGCAAGCCCGGTGTTCGACCCGGCGATGGTGCGAATCGGCGCGACGTTGCCGGTCGCTCCGGCTGCGAACTCGCTGATCGTTGCCGTCTTAGAATCGAGGACGTAGACGTTGAGCGAAGCGTCAACGGCGACCGTGCCGGGAGCTACAAGCCCGGTGTTGCTTCCGCCGATCTGCGCCTGCATGATGGAGGATCCCGCCGGAAAGATATCGATCGTTGCCGTCTTCGAGTTCGCCACGTAGAGAAGGTTGTTGCCGTCGATGGCCAGACCACCCTCGTCGGAGATGGTGCGCTTCGGCTTGGCGCAGTTGTTGGCTCCGGGCTTGAAGACGTCGATGGCGCGGCCGCCCTCGGGTAAGAACGCAGAAACGAAGAGCTGGCCGGCACTATCGAAAGCGACGCCACGCGTCGAACTTGGTTTGGCGAAGCACGAGATTCCCGTCAAGAAATCACCGGTCGCCAGCGCGAACGTTTCGGCGCCGAACTGGCCGGGCGAGTTGATGTTGCCGTCCGCAATGCCGATGCCTTCTTTTGAGCTGAAGGCGATGGCGAGGGGTTGGGTGTGGGTCGAGATGACCGAACTCGGCGCGACGTTACCGTTCGCGGTTTCGGGAAATTCGCTGATAGTGCCGCCCAGGCCGGCGCCTTCGTTGTCGACGAGAATGAGTGCACTCGTCGTTTTGTGCGCACTGGCAAGATGTTGAACTTGACCGACGCTCGGCGTCGCTGCACCGGTAACGGAAGAGGTCTGAGGTGCGCCCACTGTCGGAAGGGTATTTGGCGTTACGCCGGTCTGCGCGCCGGAGCACGCTGCGAGCGCCAACCCGAGGCTAACGCCCGCAATATGGTGAGGTAATTTCACTTGATTCTCCTGAAGGGTGATGTGTGTGTATAGGGTGTCGTGAGCGTGTTGATGTTGTGAGTATGAAGTGGTCTTATAAAAAAAGTCTTGGTGTTATTACGTTTGGAGTGAATGGTCGGAGATCGTCGCCGCATTGCGGGCGATTTCCACGCTGCGATAGCCCAGCACGCTGAGTAACTTGCTTTGCGGGACTTGAAGCGGGCCGGGTTTGTCAGCGGTGCCGGGTGCGGGCTGCGGGTATGCGGTGGAGGCGGCGGTTGCGAACCGGATGTTGCCGTCGGTGTGCTGGACGATCTGATGGATGTGTCCGTTGAGCACCGTTACCGCGTTGAAGCGGCGCAGCGCCGCCAAGACGCGCGACCCGTCCTCCGTCGTCCAACCCCACGGCGGAAAGAGCGCGTAGAGCGGAACGTGAGCGAAGACCACGATCGGGGTCGAGCTTTTCTGCGCCGCGAGGTCCTTCTCGACGAAATCAAGCTGCTCGGGGCCGAGCTTTCCGTCGATCTCGAAGTTGAAGACGTTGACGAGCGAGAGAAAGTGCACGCCGCCTTGATCCCAGGAAGACCAGCCCTTCGGAGCGTTGCCTTTGCCGAAGGCTGCAAAGAATGCCCCCGGCGTCCCAATGACGTCGTGCTCGCCTGGGAGAACGACGAGCGGCGCCTTGAGGGTTCCGAGTATTTGTTTCGCGGTATCGAACTGTGCGGGCTTAGAGAGATGGGTGACGTCGCCGGTATGGACGACGAAGGTCGGTTGCACGGGCATCGCGTTGATCGCGTCGATGGTCTGTTGAAAGGTCCCGGCGACGTCCGGGTTCTCGGGGTGCGAGAAGCCGATATGACTATCGCTGATCTGCACGAATGAAATTCCGCTACCCGCGGCTAGCGCTCTTTGCGCATTGAAGAGTCCGCTGCTTGACAAGGACCACGCGATGCCCGTCCCAGTCCAAGCAACGTGCTTGAGGAAATCGTCGCGTTTCATCTTTTAGCTCCTTTACTTTGCAGGCGCAGCCGGTAGGACGACGACGATCGTCGCCTTCATGTATGGATGCAGCTCGCAAAAATAGTGGTAGGTGCCGGGTTTGGCGAACACGTGCTGCCACGTACCGGCGGTGTCGAGGCCTTCGGAGTCGAACGACTTATCGGTCGCGGTCACCGTGTGCGCTTCATCGTCGTCGTTGACGAACGTGACGCGGTCGCCCACGTGGACGGTCAGGGCCGGCGGATTGTACTTGAAATCTTTGATGTGAACCGTCGCGACGGCCGGAAGCAGCGGCGGAACGGCGGCGTTGGCACCGGCGGTGAGGGTGACGGCCAGCAGTGCAACTTGCAGGCCCGTAAATAATCTATTCATGTGGGTGCATATGCCGCCGCGGGTATGTTCAGATGGGTCGGGTCATCCGAAACCGGCCTCGGCGGCATACCAAGGTTGTGAAACCCACGGGGCCGTATGTCAGCCGTTAGATGGACGAGCTCGTCGAGGCTTTTGTCGCGCGCAGGCCGTCGGGCCTCGAGCAGGCCTACGCGCTGTGGTCGCGTCTATTCTTCAGCGTTGCTCGCCACGCCATCGCCGATAGCGATCGCGCGGAGGACTGCGTGCACGATGCGCTCGTGCGCGTATGGCGTTCGCCCAACCGCTTCTCCGGGAACCGAGAGATGTTAAAGGCGTACTTGGTTACCTGCGTGCGCAACGAGTCGTTCACAACGCTGCGACGTGAGGGGCGCCGAGACGCGCGGGAATTGAAAACGGCCCGCCTTGCACCCGTAACATCGGTCGATCCGCCGGTGGTCGATCCTGTCGAGACGCAGCGGTTGCAGGCCGCCCTCGGGCGGCTTCCCGACGAACAGCGGATGGCGCTCACGCTCGCGTACTATGGAAATAAAACGCACGTCGAGATCGCGCAGGAGCTGAACGTTCCGCTGGGCACGATCAAAAGCCGCATCTCGATGGCCATGCGCAAGTTGCAGACGGACCTGGCAAGTGCCGAGGGGACCCGCTCGTGACCGAACATCTCGGCGAAAACGCGGAACTCTATCCGCTTGGGATCCTCGACGACGATGCCGTGCGTGACGTCGAACGCCATATCGCGCTCTGCGACGCGTGTGCAGAGCGCGTCGCGCAGGCACAGCGCGCCGCGGCTTCGCTGGCGGCAGCGTTGCCCGCGGCGTCGCCGTCGCCGGCGCTGGAGCGCAGGCTCCGTGATTCCGTACGGCCGCCGCTTGGCGCGGCTAAAGGCCACCCGAGCATCTTCCGCTTCGCGCTCGCGGCGGCGGTCGCACTAATCTTCCTCGGCCTCGGGTGGCAGACGCTCGTTCTCCAGCAACGACTGAAGGCCGAGGACATTGCCTTCGTCACGATGGTCCATAGCCATTTCAACCACGTCTCGATGAGCCCGGAGTCCGCGAACCCCGTTGCCGCGAAGATTCTCTACGCGCGAGACGGGTCGTGGATTTACATCATCGCCGATAAGCCCGGCGGCTCGTTGCACGCGATCGCCGAAACGCCGACTGGCAGCATTGATCTCGGCGGCTTGACGAGCACGGGCGAGACGGCGTCGCTGCTGGTGCATCCGCGCGAGCGAATTAGATCGATGGTCTTACAGCGGGCCGGCCAGAACGTCGCCTCGGCGAGGCTTACGTATTAAGATATCGGCGTGGCGCTAGCCGTGACGAATATCGCATTTATGGTTTTTTAATAAATGGCAGGCAGAATGCTCGAATGAATCGCTTATTGATATTACCAAGCTCCTGTCTCGTGTTGCTTGCGCTCTGCGCGTGCGCCGGGACGACGACCCCAGCCGGAGGAGTCACTCCGGCCACGCATCTCACGGCCGTCCATGACGGCAGCTCGCTCGGCCCCGTGCTGACGGCCTCCGACGGAGGCCAGATCTTCGGGTTCGACATTGATTCGAATGGAAACGACGGCGTTCTCGCTGCGGCAGGCAGCCAAATCTCCGTGCAGACGTTCGACGAAACGACCGGCAAAATAACGAAGACTCTCGGCGCGATTACGGGGAAGAAAGTCGGAAAGGGCGACGATTACGTTGCCGACGGCATCTTCGCCGGCGACGTCGGGCTCGTGGATTTTCAAAAGGCTGGGATACCGGGCCAGACGCCGACAAAAGACATGTACCATTTCTTGAACCCGGTGACGAAAAACCACCTCAACGGCAGGTGGGTTCCACCGCTCAAACTCTTTAACGTGCTCGAGTGGGCTCCAAATCAAAGTACGGACACGAGCGTCGTGTTCGGGTACCAGCGCGAAGGATCCGATCCGTTAGACCTCATCGTCTCCGACGTCGGTAAGAATACGTTCGGTAAAGTCATCGGTTTAAACGAGACCGACTTCGCACTCGGCACGCAGCCGCAACTCGCGGAGGATACCGTGAACAATCTCGCCGTGATGGCGACCTCGCCGAGCTTCGGCGCGGCCGGCGGACCGCCGCCGGTCATCTGGACGGTTAGCCTGAAGTCGGGCAAGATGACGCATTTCTCCGGCGTCAACTGTCCCGGCTCGGTCGGCTGCGGTTACGCTAACGGCATCGGATACGACTCGAGCACCGGCATTGCGTGCACGACCACCGAGCTCGATGCCGGTGTGGAATCCTACAACGTGGCCAAGGCGACGGGCACTCGCGTGCAGCTGCCTAACAACGCCGGCCAACTCGAGGCAGGAGACTTCGTTGCGAACGACGCGGTCAACGGACTCTTTCTCATCGCCCAGCCTGTCTCGAGCACGTCTCCCAGCGGTAGCAGCATCCAGATCTACAACGAGAGCGGAACGCTCGAAGAGTCCATTAACGGCTTCAGTTTCTCCGACGCCAGTACCGTCATTCCGGTGCGCATCTCCATCAACCCCACATCACGGAGCGGCTGGGTGAATGGGCCGCAGGCCGACCAGCTCCAGGAGTTCTCTTACTAGGACTCCGAGGCTACTCTATTAGGGATTCCCGAGGCTACTCGGCGTCGGGAATCCGGCGGTCGAGCGGCTGACGGAGACAGTAAACCGCAACTTGCGCGGTTTTACGACGGTTTGATGGCGGCATGAGCTCATCAGTCGTCCTAATCACCGGCGCCTTGAACGGAGGAATTACCGCCTCGTGAAAACCGTGAAGATCCCGAATTCCGACCACCCCATTACAATCGAGCCGAACAGATCGCGCGTTAGGATTACCGTCGCCGGACGCGTTGTCGCCGACACGACGCGCGCCTTGACGTTGCGCGAGAGCGATTATCCGCCCGTCCAATACGTCCCCCGCGATGACGTGGATATGTCGCTGCTGGAGCGAAGCGACAACCAAAGCTACTGCCCGTACAAGGGCGACGCTGCCTATTACAGCATCGCGATTGGCGGTGGTCGCGCCAAGAACGCGGTGTGGACGTACGAGGCTCCGCACGACGCCGTAGCCGAAATCAAAGAGCACCTTGCCTTCTATCCCGATCGAGTGGACTCGATCGAGCAAACGCCGACTCTCGCTCCCAAGGAGTGAGAGTCTTCTAAACGCGATCAGCCGACGACGCGCTCGCGCTTTACGCTTTACTCATGTCGATTCGCTAGACTCGACGTGGTCAAAACTCGATACCGGCAAAAGGCGACGGCAAGCTACGCGACTCCCCCGCAGTAAACCGCCCGAACCGAGCAAGATGAAGAGCGGCTGATTTCTGATGGATGAAAGCCGCTCGAACCATCAGATCGGGTGATCCAATCGAGAGCGGTCTTCGAGGATGCTCCGACGACCGCGTCGGATGTTATCGGGAGTGGAGAAGTGGCATGATTTCTTCGTTTCCGAGGTCGGCGCGAGTGCGGCGCTCGCCGGCCTGCTGTTTGTCGCGACCTCGATGAATCTTCCGCGCATCGTAGGGGCACGGTACCTCGTGGCGCTCGCCGGTCAAACACTCATGATCCTAACCGATGCGCTTTGTATATCATCTTTGGCGCTGTTCCCCGATGTAGACTCGCCAAAGATTAGGTGGGCCATGGCAGCAGCGGCATTTCTCGCATGGCTGATCGTTACGCTGCTTCTTGGTACTCTTCGCCTGCTGCCACCGCCCCTCCGGAGCCTGCACCGTTTTGCCTCGGCCATTATCCTATCGCAATGCGCGACGTTGCCGGTCCTAGTAGCTGCCTTCATTGGCGCGGTAGGCGGCACGTTGTCACCAGACGCGATCGCCTTTGGCGTAATCCTCGCATTGGTCGCGAGTCTCTACAGTGCGTGGGTGCTCCTCGCTGAAATCCTGCGCTAAGTGGTCGGCGAAGGAAGCATGGCCATTGCCTTCGTGCATCAATATTTGGGCTAGCGCGCCTCGTTTCGAAGTCGACGCACGAGCTCGGCCGCCGGCATCATCCCGACGATGGCGCGTTGATGCGGCCATCCCATGGCCGGGACGCCGGTGGCGCCGGCCATCTGGGCCTCTTCGATGGACGCGTCGACAGTAGGAGAAAACCGGCGATCTCGCCATGCGGCTTCCACGTCTGAAGGGGAGATGCCGAAGCGTTCAGCGATCGGGACGATGATCTCGCGTTTCGAAATATCGGCGTGTTCGGCAAAGAATGCTCGCGAGACGAGGTGATAAAAGGCGCCCGCCGGGTCGTCGCCCTTTTGAACGCGCACGAGTTCGGCCGTCTCGAGCGCGAAACGCGAGTTGACGTTACGTCGCGGCGGATCGATTGGAAGTCCGACTTCTCGCGCCAAACCTTCGAGCCTCGCCCGAACCTGCGGCCAGTCCTCCGGCGGAAACGGCTTCGGTGCTCCCTCGGGCGGCGTATCTGGATGGATCTCAAAGGGAAGCCAACGCAGGTCAGCTTGCAGTTCTCGCGCCGCCTCTCCGGCCCAGACCGAGCCGAGATAGCAGAACGGTCAAATAACGTCGGCCAGATGTTGATTATGCGACTCATGACCTGATTATCATAGCACGGGCTAAACAGGGTGCGCATTTTGGATTGGAACCGCACGCGCCGTAGACAACGAACTGTCTGAGGTCCGGGGAGCGCCGCCCGTGACGCGGAAACAGGGAGCATGACGCTGTCGATCCTCTTGACGTCGCCGTGGGATGTGCGCGTTGATGCGATGCCGCGCAGCCTCGATGTCCCGAAGGTGGCGCCGCATCGCTTTTCCTGGAAACGAACCGGGATGGTCGGCCATCCGCGCGGGCCCTGGCAGGTTTTTCCTCAGCGCCCGGACGCGAGCGACGACGGCGGTACCTCGGACGAGGCCGAAGTCATCGTGCCGGGCAGCGACGAGGAGCTGTTCGCGAGCCTCCACGGCGTGCTCGCGAGGGACGCCAACTACGATGCCGTCGCCGCGCGGATCGAGGAAGACGACGGCTACGCCGGCATCGTCGACACGCTGCGCGCGATCGGCGCACAGCATCCCGATGCGATGTGGCTGGTGCACGCGTGGTGGGTCGATAGCGTCGCCGAGTAGCAGATCACTCGTCCACGCACGTGAAGTGCATGAGGCGGTAGCCTTGGCTTTCGATGGTCGCCGTGACGCTCGCGACTTCCTCGCGCGCGATAACGGTTTCCGTCTCCCAAGCGTCGCTTTCGGAGTTGTAGATACTGAGGCGATACTTCGCGTCCGCAATCAGGATCGACGAAAGGTCGACCGGAACGTTGATGGACGTCGTGGTAACGTTGCCCACGAGCAATATGGTTTCGTGCTCGCGCTGGAACGCGATGACGCGAGCGCTTCGCGAAAAGATCGGGATATTGTCCGATACATCGGTTGTATATACCGAGTGCCGATGGCCGGTATCGATCTCGCACGTCGTGTAGAGATGGAACGAGTTGCGCGCGCGGACGGCGAAGTAGCTTATCTCTTCACCGTGGTACGGTACGCGGCGCAGCGCCAGCCATCTCCAGTCTGCCGGCACCAGCGGTTGAATTTGCGGCAGATCGCCCGTTAGCGTTAAGCCGCAGACGCCTTCAATCGCCGCCCACAGGAAGCGCGGCGGTTCCCACGGCGACAAGCGCATACCTCGATTGACGAGCGATTCACCATCAAACCATTCGCTGAACTGTCCCGGGACCGTATTGTAGCGACGCGGATCTTTGGCGTAATGTTCGAACGACGAACGCAGCGCCTTCACCATGAACTCCGGATGGAATGCTGCGGCGGCAAATGCGTACCACCACGTCAGGCCGGGCCACACTCCGCCGATGAGTCCCGAAAAGGCAGCCGGATCGTAGCGCGGATCCAAATTGGAAGCGGTTCTTAGGCCCGCCGACGTCCAGAAATCCGGGGAATTTAGACGACTGATAATGCGGAAAGCCGTTTCCTTGTCGCATGCGCCGAACATAACCGGAAACACTTCGTCTCCGGTCAGATCGGTGTGGGCCTCACCCTCCACGCCGATGTTGAGATAGAACATGCGGTTGTCGGGATTGATGAGATGCTTCGCCATAGCGTCGCGAATGCGATCGGAATAGTCCATGAAATATCGCGCGTCCGCATCGCTCCCGGTAATGCGTTCCGCAAGATACGCGAGGTAGCGAAGTGCCGCGACGCACTCCGCGTTGATCTCCGTAACGGCCCCGTTGATGCTGTAGTTAGGAATAATGTTGCGCCAACTGGCAATTGCCCAGATGTTGCCGCGCGGATCGTTCGCACTGCAATAGACCAAATCGCGCGGGTCCATCTGCGAAATGATATGCCGACCCGCCTTGGCAAGCGATGGATAGATCTGGCGTAACCAGTCCAGGTCTCCCGTGGCACGGTAATAATGGTCGGCTGCCATTACGTACAACGGAGTATCGTCGTTGATGTTCAGGCCATCGTCTTCGGGCTGATCCGTCAGCGCGTTGACGAATTCGGGAAGTTTTCCGTCAGGGTACTGCAGCGTCGCCCATTTGTCTAAGAGGGATCGCGAGAACCGCGGCATGAAATAGTTGTTACCGACGACGAACCAAGCGCAGTCGCGGCAAACGACGTTCGACGAGACGCCGGGGTCGTTGGTAAAAAGCCAGCCAGCCGGATACTTCGCCATGACGCGCCGCATGTTGACCTTGCTCCACAGCGCGCCGTCATTAATCACCGGATCGGGTGTTATCACCTCGCTGCGGTGGATCACGTCTTCAAGATTTGCGATCGTTAAGTCGAGGGCATCCACGCCGGACGTCGTGGCTTGAAACGCCGCTCGCGCTTCGTCCGCAGTCCCCTCATTAACTCCGATCTTGAATGCGAACAGTTTGCGCTCTCCGGCCTGGAGATCGAATTCGACTTGCAGAGCCCCCAGGATATCACCACTTGCCTCGCATGAGTTCGATAGCGTGCGCATCTGCGTGGCGTCGTACACGTGGCCGAAGTCGAAATGTGTTTCGTACGCGACGGGCTTCTCCGTGCAAGCGAGGGTGCGTGTCGGTCTTAGCTCGTCCTTGTTCGTTGCGACGAGTCCTTGAAGTGAGGTGTCGTATTCCGCGATCACGTCGTCCGTAGTCTCACCGCGCAAGCGCGCGGACCCGACTACGCGGACGTTGTGATCGCGGGCGCTGCTGTTCTCGATGTCGATGAGATAATACAGAATCGGCGGGTCGCCCTGCGCTTCTTCACGCGCAAGGAGCGGGAGAAAGACCGTTTCGCGCACACTGAGCGCGGCGGCCAAAACGAAACGGCGCCGTTGATAGGCCGGATGAATGTCGAACGTGACTTCGCCCTCTGTCGCGTCGAGCGGTGTGTACGATTTCTCCCTTGGGTCGTGCTTGTGTCCAAGGCGGAAGTCCCACAGTGGCCGTCCGACCATGCCGTAGCGCACCGAGAAAGAGCCGACCAGCGTCTTGCCTGCCGCGACAGAGAAGATCCGTTCGATGTCGCCGGTGTTCTTCGTATTGACCCAAAGCGACGAATTCCCCAGACTCGAGCCCATGCCGAGCCGGCTCGCCGGAATGTGATAGCTCGGAAGCCGCTGCATCTTCATCTATGCGATTCAACTCGCTGCGGCTGCCAGCTGCTTGGGCGATCCGGACGCAGGTTCCGACCGCCACTGCTGCCGCCGGCGGTACCCGCAAGGCTTCCGCTTGTGGGACCCGAGCCGCCGGCTCCGCCTGTAGCGCGGGAGGCCAAGGCGGCATTGATGACGGGGCGGCCCGCCAATTTATCACCGTGCTGCCGTGCACAGCGTTCGAGGTCGATTATTTGCATCTATACAACTCCCGCTCCCCGTAGCTTTCCACTCGCGGTTGCGAAAACCGGCAACGTTGCCTAGCGTCAGCAGATGGAACCTTTGGCGGTTAGGTTTAAACGTTCTTCCCATTCTTGCCGAAGATAGACGAAGAAATCTGCTACGCCAAGGCTTTCCGTAGGTAAAGTCCAAGGTTTACCTTACAAGGTCGCATCGGAGTAACGTTCGGAGGGTTTTAATCCACATGCAAAGCTTACGTGCTCGCCGGAAGGCATTCGCTTCCATCCAAGCAATATTTCGCCGCTAGTCCGTAACCCGTAATGCGCCAGACGCTTGCGCGAGCGCTCCTGATAATCGTAACGCTCTTCGTCGTCGTGATCTACTACGTGCCGATCGGGCACGTCGATTTCGCGGAGAATTGGGGCGAAGGCACGTTCGGGATCGCGCTTCCGCCGCAGCGATTAATTGTTTCGGCTGTTGAGCCCGGTTCCGTCGCGGGTCGCGCGGGGGTGCGCGCAGGCGATCGTCTGGTCGCGCACGGTAACTTAGAACTCCCGACGCGCGTGCGGTCGGCGTATCCGGGCGAGCGTGAGACGCTGACATTCGAGCGCGGGGGCGTCGCGCGCACCGTAACCTTGACGGCAGTACCCGATCGTAACTTCAGCATTTTGGGGCGCATCGGAGGTGTGCTAGCGTATCTGCCGCCTACGATCTTTCTCGCCGTGGCGTTCTTGCTCGTCTTTTTGCGGCCGTCGATAATGTCGTGGGCATTCTATCTTTTTGCCGTTGGCTACTTTGGTACGGGCCCTGCGTTCATGTATTGGTCGCACCTGTTATCGCAATCAGCATTTCTGGCGCTCAGCTTCGTATTAAGCACGGTCTTCGGACCGTGGAGCGTCCTGCCGCTGCTGCCCTTCGTGCTGCGTTTTCCCAACGGTGACGTGCTCGGGTGGCGCCGCCGCATCGATCCTTTCGTGTGGGTGTTTCTCAGCCTGTCATACGCGGTCTATGTCGTCGAGTGGCGAACGTTTTTCGTCACGGATTCGCTTCCACGTTGGGACGTCGTTCCGAGCGCCATTATTCCGCTCGGCGCCTTTCTTCTCGCCGGATTGATCGTTGCAAAGAACGTCGCGATGGCAACGCCGAGCGACCGGCAGCGCTGGGGCTTCCTGGCAATCGGGACGATCGCATCGTTCGTCGCATATGCAATCTACTTCGTCCCAGGCATACCGTTTGTCGTCGGTCAGGTTGTCGGCTTTGCGGTCGTCCTCATGCCCATCTGTATTGCGTATGCCGTCTTTAGGCTACGCGTGCTCGACGTAAATTTCGTGCTCAACCGGGCCGTTGTGTACGGCGTCTTGTCTCTCGGCGTCGTAACGATGATCTCGATTTTGGATTGGGTGTTTTCGCGCGTGGTCGCGATCGGACGCCTAGCGATCGGTTTCGAGCTGTTGACCGCGATCGGCATCGGCTTTCTGCTAGATCGCATCAACCGCAGCGTCGAGAGTTTCGTCGAATCAGTCTTCTTTCGCCGACGGCGGCTCGCCGAGAAATACCTCCGGCGCGCAGCGGCGGCGCTCCCGTACGCAACCGACGAAGCCGCGATAGCGGACGGCCTGGTGCAGGTACCGGTTGACGCGATCGATCTCGCGGCCGCCGCGCTTTACCGGCGCTCCGCTGGAGGAACCCGTTTTGAAGGCATTGCGACCGCGAACCAAACGATGGTAGCGCCGGCAGGATTCGACGGGAACCATCTGCTCGTGCGAATGCTGCTCGCCGACGAAAAGGTGGTCTGGCTCGATGATCTACGCGCGCAACTCGATACGGAAAATGCGGCGATCTACACCCTGGCGATGCCCGTGACGGTGCGCCACGAACTCGTCTCCTTTACGCTCTACGGCGCGCACGCGAACGGCGCGCAACTCGACCCCGATGAAGTGGCCTTACTGGAAGAACTTGCGCTTGAAGCCGCGCGAGCGTACGACCACGTCGAGGCCGTGCGCGTGCGCGAGCGGTACGCGCAGCTTGCGGCGCCACCTCTGGGTTAACTCTTAGGTGCCTTTCACCGTGTCGCACGAGGCTTTGCCGTTGCTCTTGCTGCTCATGGTGAACTCGATTGAGGGATACTGTAACTTCGCCGGCTTTTTTGGTGCCTTTGCGAAGTAGAGGTTGTTCGATTCGCCGGTCGTTCCCGTGTCGGCCGGGCACGTCGGCTTTGTCGTCAGGCCGGTGTCCGTCTGCAGGTTCACGGTGATCTTCGACCCTGTATTGAAGTCCGCGACATCGCCGCCGGCGTTACCGATAACGTTGAACTCCGAACCCTCCCAATGAGCTGCGAGATCGGTGATACCGTCACTTTGAACGTTCTGCATGCCGTACTCCGTGCCAGCCACCGAAAGATAGATGCTATCACCGGTTGAGGCCGCAGTGCCGGTTTCGATCAATTGGTTCAGATCCGTGATCGAAACGTTGGGAATGTTAACTCCGTATGGGCTATTCTGCACGCATCCAATGCCAACGTACTCCCAACCTTCGTTCGGCGGGCAACCGCTCAAGCCGGAGCCTTCGGTCGGAACGAGCCAATCCTGAATGAACAGCGATGCTTGACTTGAGCCCGGCGGATTTTCGAAGACGAACTGTTCCCCGCCGGCACAATTTTGGATATTGCCGCAGGCGGAGGTCTGGAAGAAGTACGAGTTCAGCTGCAGCGTATAGCTGTTTAGACCTTGTTCGCCACAGCAGCCCTCACTATCCACGCTTGTCACGCCTTTGACTTTTGGAAACGCGCCTACAGCCGTGGAGATGAGATTTGGGCTCGTGTCCGCCGTAAAGTCGAGGCCGTCACCGACACTCTGCCCTAACCTGGGACGGCGCGAAGGCGGGACCGGGTACCAAAGACGCGGCGGAGCGGAGCAAGCGATGCGATTCCATTCGATGGATGGATATGTCGCCTTGAAGCAGCCTGCACCGGGTAATCGGTTTTGCGCGAGCGAACGATGCCAGGAATCCATAGAGCTCGCAGTCTTACCGGCAGAGCTCGCGGCGGTTCCGGCCGGCGGAAACGATTGCGTGGAACTGGAACACGCCGAAAGCGCAGCGGACAGGACCGCGATCAAAGTTAGTCGTGGAAAATTCAACTCATTAACCTTTCAATGGACAACCTGGGGATTGCAGTGATTACGACGACTGCGCACGACCCACCTTTCGCTTTCTTGCTTGTCTTAGGCGGTGCGCGTGAAACGAAACCCTAACCTGGTAACGTGAAGCGAAGGTTCAATGTTACCAAGGCTTTGCGGTTGGTAGAGATGGCGGACCCGCTTTCTCCCCGTTTTTCTCCCCACGAGGGCTGCGTACGGGTCGTCCGTAGGACCGGCGGAACTCGGCATTACCCGAGCGTATCTAGGTGTCATGAGTCGACCATCCCATCCGACGCCTTTCGTCGCTCCGAGATGTTCAAGCTACATTGGCTAGCGTGTGCACTGTTTGACCCGCATGTTTGGGAATTGAACTGCGACGATATCGCCGCAGTCAGCTTCGAGCTAAGGAGTACAATTATGGATCGACGTACGTTTTCGACGAGCCTTGTTGCCGGAGTCGCCGGCTCGGTGCTCGGCGTTTCCGGCCACGCTCAAGCCGCCGTGAGCGCTCGACGTATCGTGTTTCTTCACGGCCTTTTCGCCGACGGATCGTGCTGGTCTGAGGTGATCGACCGCTTACAGCCCCTAGGTTTTCGTATTACGTCGGTGCAAAATCCGCTGCGGTCGTTCGAGGACGATGTCGCCACGGCACGCCGGACACTGAGGGCACAAGACGGGCCAACCGTGCTCGTGGCTCATTCTTACTCCGGGATGATCGCTTGCCAAGTCGGAATTCATCCGAACGTTTCAGCGCTCGTGTTCGTGGCCGCACGCGCTCCGGACGCGGATGAAGACTATACCGCGCTCGCTGCAAAGTATCCGAGTTCTCCGGCAAGTGCCGGCATCGTCACATCGGACGGTTTTTCGCAGCTAACGGAACGCGCGTTCTTAACCGATTTCGCCAACGGGGTCGAGCCCGCGAAAGCGCGTGAGCTGTACGCGGTTCAACAGCCATATGCCGCAACACTCACAAAGACTGCGAAGACCACGGTGGCAGCCTGGCGTTCCAAACCATCATGGTACGCCGTCTCGAAGCAAGATCGGACGATCAATCCGGATTTGGAACGCTTTATGGCGGCGCGCATGAAGGCGACGACGATCGAGCTCGACTCCGGTCACCTGTCTCTGGTAAGCCATGCGGCGGAAGTCGCGACGCTCATTTTGCAAGCAGCCGGACGTAGTCAGTAACCCGTAGTTATGTCCTAAATCGTCGGAATACCGACATTGCGGACACGGCGTCCCAGGCGTTAGGATAACGTCGTCGAGCACGCAATCCTTGAACTTTGCCGAAACTGTCAAGCATATCCGTATCTTTTGGGCGGGCACAGTCGTCTTCATGACAGCATAGAGTTTTTGAAGGGGATAACAAATGACCGAACGCCTGTTGAACGCACCTCCCGTCGTGTCACCGGAGGATTGGGAGACCGCCCGCAAGCAGCTGTTGGTAAAAGAAAAAGCGTCGACCCGGGCCCGCGACGCGCTCGCCGCAGCGCGGCGCCGCATGCCGTGGATGCGCGTGGAGAAAAACTACACGTTCGACTCTCCGAAGGGGAAGGTCAACCTCCTCGACTTGTTCGATGGGCGGCGCCAGTTGGTGATCTACCGCGCGTTCTTCGAACCCGGCGTATACGGCTGGCCCGAGCACGCCTGTCGCGGCTGCTCGATGATGGCCGATCAGGTCGCGCACGTTTCACACCTTCACGCACGAGACACGACCTTCGCGAACGTCTCGCGCGCCCCGCAGCCCGACATCGAGCGCCTGAAGGCACGGATGGACTGGGCGATGCCGTGGTATACGCTGACCGACGGTTTCGACGCCGACTTCGGCGTTGACGAATGGCACGGCACCAACGTCTTCTTCCGCGATGGTGACAGCGTGTACCGCACGTACTTCGTCAACAGCCGCGGTGACGAGGCACTGGGGAGCACGTGGAGCTACCTCGACATCACGCCGCTCGGACGTCAAGAGACCTGGGAAGATTCACCCGAAGGCTATCCGCAGTCCGAGCCTTACAAATGGTGGAACTGGCACGACTCGTACGGAGTCGAGCAAGACGGCAAATGGAGCGACGTCGTAGCTGCTGCGCAGGAGATACTGACATGATCGTTCTCGCGCACATTATGGCGATGCCAGTGGAGGAGGTTTTGGTCCCGCTTGCGAGCTGGGCCGGCGCCGGAACGGGGCTATGGCTAGCCGCTTTACTAAGGAGAGCACTACGATGAAGTCGTTGAAAGATAAGTCTGCAGTCGTGATCGGAGCAAGCTCTGGTGTCGGTCTTGCAACGGTGAAACGGTTGGTTTCCGAAGGTGCCTCGGTCGTCGCCGTTGCGCGTGGACGCGATGGACTCGACGCACTTGCCGCAGAGTTCGACGGAGCCGTGCGAACGGTCCAGGCCGATGCGACGGATGCGTCGACGGCGGAGCGGTTGCTCCGCGAGTACAAACCGCAACTCGTCGTGCTTGCCGCCGGCGTCCGGCCGCAGATGGGAACGCTCGACGAGTTCACTTGGGAAACGTTTTCCATTCCGTGGAACGCCGACACGCAAGCTGCATTTCGCCTACTGAAGGCTGCGCTGACGCTTCCGCTCGCTGCTGGCAGTACGGTCGCGATCGTTTCGAGCGGAGCCGCGGTCGCCGGCTCACCGCTCTCGGGCGGCTACGCCGGCGCAAAGCGCATGCAATGGTTTATGGCCGAATACGCACAAGAAGTGTCGGACGGCAAGAAGTTAGGCATCCGCTTTTTCGCCGTGCTGCCGCGTCAGCTAATTGAAGGCACGGAGATCGGAACTACTGCGGCCGCCAATTACGGTGCGACGCAGGGTTTATCGGCGGCGGAGTTTCTCAAGCGTCGCTGGAAAGTACCGCTTGACGCCGATAAAGTCGGCGCGGCGATCGTCGGCGGCTTGCGAGGAGATCTTGCCGACGGCGTCACCGCAATCGGGGTGGCCGGTGAAGGCGTCGAACCGTTGGAGTGAAGATGGAAGATCAGACGCGCGCGCTGTTGCCGGCGATGGTGGAAGCACGCGACCAATTCATGGAGCTCGTCGACGAAATTCGCCCGGAGCTGCATCGGTACTGTGCGCGCATGACCGGCTCGATCTTCGACGGCGAAGACGTCGTTCAAGAGGCTTTAGCAAAAGCGTATTTCGCTCTAGGCCAGATGGTGCAGGCGCCCAACCTCAAACCCTGGCTCTTCCGGATCGCGCATAACACGGCTATGGATTTTATCAAACGCTACGAACGCCAACACGTGGAGCCCGTTGCCGACGTCCCGGACCGCGCAGAGGGCGAAGAATCCGGCGTCGATCCCGAACTCGTGGAAGCGGCGCTGACGGTTTTTGCCGAGCTGCCGCCGACGCAGCGCAGCGCCGCGATCCTCAAAGACGTGCTCGGGCAATCGCTCGAGGAAACCGCGCAAACGATGGGGACGACCGCCGGCGCGGTAAAGGCCGCGTTATCGCGGGCACGCGCGAACATCGCTCGGACGCCACGCGCACATTTTGCGGAACCGGCGCAACCCGTCGCCGGCGAAACGCTGATGACGCTGCGGCGGTACGCCGACCTCTTCAACGACCACAACTGGGATGGGCTGCGCGAGCTGCTTGGAGCGGAATCGCGCCTCGAGGTCGTTTCGCGCGTCCAACATCCACGTGCGGTGGACGCAGGATACTACGATCGCTATGCTGCGTACACCAAAACCGAAGACCTCCGCGCGGAAGCGGGCTTCGTCGACGGGGTTCCGGTGATTGCGATCTTCAGTCCGCCGTCGAGCCGAGATCCCGCGTATTTCGTTTTGCTCGAGGTTAGCGCGGGCCGCATCTCGCTCATTCGTGATTTCCGCTACATTCCGTACATCACGATCGACGCACGTTACGCGACATTCGGCACATAGACGGCTAGAGAGCAAATCCCGTCCTATTGCAACGCCGAGCACCTGGCCGTACAGGTATCGATACCTTGGCACATAGCAAGATTCGGAATGCGAGAGTGGCCCAGCAGCGTTAAAATGGCTTCTATGAGTAGCTTTCGCATCACCGGGCTAGACCCGGAAAAATTCAAAGATCTCTTTAGTAAGACTGACGAGGAGTTGGCCGCGACGGGCGCTCGGCGGGTTGTTGCCGACGAGACGCCGGGATTCCCCGATCGCATCGAAATGCGTGATCTCAACGTTGGGGAAACGGCCATTCTTGTGAACTATATGCACCTCGATGCGGCATCTCCATACCGCTCGTCGCATGCTGTCTACGTTCGAGAGGGCGCGACGCGGGCATACGATGCGGTTGACGAAGTGCCTGACGTGCTTCGCCGCCGGCTCTTGAGCGTTCGCGCTTTCGATGAGGAGGCCATGATGACCAACGCCGACGTCGTCGACGGAACCCATCTCAAAGGCTGGATCGCTCGAAATTTCGAGGATCCAAGGGTTGCCTTCATCGACGTCCACAATGCCAAAGCTGGATGCTTCGCGGCACGCGTCCAGCGCGTTCCATGAACGATTACGCGCGCATCGCGGCCGCGATAAGCTACCTCATCGATCGTCGGTCCGAACAGCCATCGCTGGATGAGGTTGCCTCTCGCGTCGGGTTGAGCCGGTTTCATTTCCTGCGAATATTCAAGCGCTACGCCGGCGTTACGCCGAAGCAGTTTCTTGCCGCGTTGACGTTGGAATCGGCAAAGTCACTGTTGGACCAGCATGCGAGCGTGCTCGACGCCGCATTGGACGTTGGGCTGTCGAGCCCGGCAAGGCTCCACGACCACTTTGTCTCGATCGACGCCATGTCTCCGGGGGAGTACAAGTCCGGGGGCCGAGGTATGAACGTCACCTACGGCTTTGCACAAACGCCGTTTGGCACGATTCGGGTCGTGCAGACGGCCCGCGGAATCGCCATGCTTGACTTCGTCGATTCTCCCGGGTCGCTAAACCCCCGGGAAACGCCACTTCCTAGCGCGTCGTTTACCCGCGACGACCGTGTCGCAGAAACCGTCGCTCGCAGGGCCTTCGGCAAGGGGGATAAATCCTTACGATTGCACATCCACGGGACGAACTTTCAGTTACGCGTTTGGAACGCGCTTCTGGAACTGGAGCCGGGCGAACGTGTGAGCTACGCGCAGCTCGCCGAAGCCATTGGAGAGCCCAAGGCCTCACGAGCAGTCGGCAATGCATTGGCCGCTAATCCGGTAGGCTTGCTTATCCCGTGTCATCGCGTGATCAAGGGTTCCGGGGTGGCCGGAAACTACAAGTGGGGCAGCAACCGAAAGCGCGCGCTGCTCGCGTGGGAGGCAGCGCGCAGCGGATCCGTTGCCTAGAGGCGACTTAGTGAGTGGTCGCCGCCGTCGCCCTTTGATGACGGTACTAGGAATTTGAGGTTGTGAGCGCCAGATACGCGCCGATAACGTCGCGATCGCCCAAACCCGTTTGGAGCGCACTTTCCCATTGCGTCGCAATCGATTGTGCCATTGGTAGCCGTCGTTGCGCGCGGTTCGCGGCATCGAGGGCGAGGTGAAGATCCTTCGACGCCAGGGCGAGTGAAAAGTCAGGATCGAACGCGCCGCGGTCGATCTTGTCAAGCTTGGAAAGCGCCCACGGCGCATCGAGCGCCGTAGACCCGATACACATCGAGACGTCGTTGAGGGAAACGCCGAGCGACTGTGCGAGCACGGCCGTCTCGGCAATTCCTTCGCCAAGCACGGCGAGCCACGTGTTGAGAACAAGCTTCATTCGCGAGCCGGTCCCGGCGCGCTCCCAACGGATCGTCTTCTGGCCGAGCTCGGAGAAGACCGGCGCCAGCGCGTCAAGCGCCGCCGCAGGCCCTGAAGCAAGGATCAGCAGCTTCCCCTCTTCCGCGGGCGTCTTCGAGCCGGAGACCGGCGCGTCGACGAACACGACGTCGGACCGACGCTCCTTTGCGAGCGCGATGGCGCGCTCAGTCCCATCGACACCGATCGTGCTCATCTGCAGCCAGATGGCGCCGTGAGGAAGTGCTGCCAGCGCTCGCGGCATCGTCTCCTCGATAGCGGCGATCGTTGGGACCATCGTGATCACGACGCCGGCGTCACGCACCGCTTCCTCCGGGTTTGCGGCGACAGCGGCACCAGCCTCCGCGAACCGCGCGGCCACGGCGGGGGTACGGTCCCATACGCTCACTTGCATTCCGGCACCGAGCAGTCTCCGTGCAAACGCTGAACCCATCGTACCGACGCCAAGGACGGCAACATTATGAAGAGGTTCCACCTGAATCACATCCTTTCGGGCCTGATGCCGGCCCAGCGTTGCGGCCTCGCGCGGCCCCGACCGGGATCAAAGCAATGGGTCGATAAGTGCCAATCCACTTGATGGGTCAAAGCTGCGACGCAAATAGGCAGGAGATTTAGAAACGATCGCTTCGAATGTTGGGCGAACGTGCGCTTCGAGCAAATGTCCCCCGAGTGTCGTTCCATCGGAACGGCCAACGACAACGTGTGCGTGAAGTTGCGGCTCCCCCTCCGGCGTAACCGAGAAATCGCCGATGCAAGAAAGCATCTCTACCTGCTCGTCTACTGAGATAGGCCGATATTTCTTACGCTGAATATCGAACCAGCCTACGGTAGCGCGTTCGAATGCACCGATTGCGGTGAAGCTCGCTGCCGTGATTTGCTCCGCTTTCGCAAAGTGGATCAACGCATCTTTGACTTCGTCTCCAGGTTGCAGGATCACGGCGAAGATTTTCCGGCCATTGCTCTCATCCAGTAACTTGCTACGCATGTCCTTTCTCCCAATCGTCTGGCCGCCGGCCTTCACCATCGAGTACGGTGGAGGCCCAGGGCTGGCCTCCCGAACCGTTACTTACCTGCTGACGAAAGCTTACTGGGTGCAAGAGCAACGACGGCCTCGCGATCGCGAAGCCGTGTGCGGGGTAGTGAGGCAGTTGCGCCCCGCGTTGTGGATCTTGTAGTAGTTTGGCTCCGCTCTAAACGTTACTCCGTTACCGCAAGGCCCACTGGAAAGGAAAGTCCCGTGGCACTGCCCGCGATCGTTTGGATTGGCGCAACGTTGCCGCTTGCAGTCGCTGCGAAGACGAGGATTGCATTCGATGCCGGGTTCGAGACGAAGATGTCGCCGCTCATCTTGCTGACTGCAAGTCCGAAGCTGAAGCCATTTCCTCCACCCAATCCGGTGTTCGAGCCGGAGATGGTGCGAATGGGCGCGACGTTGCCGGTCGCTCCGGCTGCGAACTCGCTGATCGTTGACGTATTAGCATCGAAGACGTAGACGTTGAGCGAAGCGTCAACGGCTACCGTGCGGGGAGCTACCAGCCCGGTCTTGCTCCCGCCGATCTGCGCTTCCATCGTGCCTGATCCCGACGGGAAGATGTCGATCGTTGCCGTCGTGCTATTCGCGACGTAGAGAAGGTTGTTGCTGTCGATGGCCAGGCCGCCCTCGTCGGAGATCGTGCGCTTCGGCTTGGCTTTGCCGCCGCTGCCCGAGTTGTTGGCTCCGGGCGCGAAGACGTCGATGGCGCGGCCGCCCTCGGGTAAGGACGCAGAAACGAAGAGTTGGCCCTTGCTATCAAACGCTACGGCGTTCGTCGCAGTGCGTTTCGCGAACCCCTCGATCCCCGTCAAGAAATCGCCGGCCAGCGAGAACGTTTCGACCCCGAACTGGCCGGCCGACACGATGCCGCCGTTCGCAAAGCCGATGCCTTCTTTTGAGCTGAAGGCGATGGCGACGGGTCCACCGTTGTGATTTGCGATCACGGAAGTCGGTGCAACGTTTCCGGTGGCGGTCTCGGCATATTCGCTGATCGTACCGAGTTCACCAGTCGGGTTGTTGGCGACGATAATGACGGCAGTGCTCGCGGCCTTGCCGAGGCCGGCCTGCCGTTGGGCCGGAACGGAATAGTGAGTGCCGCCGCCGGTGCCGCCGTTGCCGGAGGTGCCGTTCGGAAGTGTCATTGGGGTCGCGCCATTCTGGGCGCCGGAGCATGCTGCGAGCGCCAACGCGAGGCTAGCGCCCACAATGTGGTGAGGTAATTTCATTTGACTCTCCTGAAGGGTGACGTGTGTTTTGGGGTGTCGTGTGTCTGTTGATGTTGTGAGTATGAGGTGGCCTCTTAAAAAAAGTGTGAGTTCAATCCTGAAGAAAGTGTGAATGCGAATCTGCAGAAAGCCTGAGCTACTTTTGTAGTAAATGGTCGGTGACGGTATGAATCCGACGACGCGCTTTCGCTTTACACTTTATTCATATCGAGTCGGTAGACTTCGGCAAAACACACACACTGTCGGAGGATTCATGTCTAAGAAACTCAGTGCCCTCGCCGTTACGTTTGTCGCTCTCGCGCTCGCTGCGTGCGGAGCGGGCAGCATCGGCGCCGGCAAGACCGCACTAATGAACGGCACCACGTACTCCCTTCCCGCGGTCGACTCGGATTTGGCAATGACCGCTACGGTTCCGAAAGACACCATCGGCGAAGAACTTCCCGAAGAAGGCGTCGGATCGCTTAAGTCGTCGGTATGGAAGGCGACGCTGGGCGGATTCACGCAAACGCAACGCACGCAGTCGCTGGCATTCCCTCCCGGGACGAAGATCACGATTCGCAACGTGTCCTCGAGCGTTACGCACACGCTCGACGTGGTCAAAGTGATCTCCGGCCCGCCGGCCGTTTTTCCGGCGAACCCGAACCTCTCGATACCGGCAAAAGGCGACGGCAAGCTCGAAGCCGGTTACGCGAGCGGCCCGATTAGCCCGGGCAAATCGGTTACCGTCACGCTGGTGAAAGCCGGCACCTACGAGATCGGCTGCGCCTTCCATTACGGCGAAGGCATGCGCGACGTGCTCGTTGTTAAAAACGGCGCGAAGCCCGGGCCGCAAGCGACGCCGCCGAGTCCCAAAGTTACCCCGACTCCCTGGCGCTAAACCGAGGTTTCTTACGCCTTCCGCCTACGGTGGAGGCAACACACTCTCTATGGAGGTCCCGTGCAAATTCAATCCCAAGGCGCTCGAACGACGAAATTACTCTACGCCTGCGCGGTGGCGCTGATCATAGCGGGTTGCAGCGGCGGTGCTTCGGCGCCGCCGCTGACTCCGTTGCGGTCGACGTCACAGCCGGCGTCGCGGTTGGCACGCCACGCGGTGGGGCTCGGAAAGATCCTCTCGAGCAACGGCGGGCAGATCTTCGGGTTCGATATCGACCGCAACGGCAACGACGGCGGGCTCGCCACGTCCACCAACGTGGAGACGTTCGACCAGGATAGCGGAGCGATTCTGAAGATGTTCCCGAAGTCGCCTCCGAGCGGAACGTCCTATAACTTCGATGCTATCGTCACCGGCGACATAGGCCTCGTCACGCGCGACGTCATGCCGAAGGGGTCGATCTTCGCCAAGCGCTTCTACGATCTGATCGATCCGGTCAAGGGTAGGTTCACCGGCAAATGGACGCCGCCCGTCAAAGACATCGAGGTCGAGGCGGCGGGCCCAAATCAAACAGCCGGCATGACGGCCATCTTCGCGATCGAGCTCAAGAAGAACGATATTCCCGTCCTGTTTGAATCGAACGTGGCGAAGAACGAGTTCGGCAAGGTGTTCCATCTCGATCCGCGCACGTTTGGGGTGGGGAATCTGCCGCAAGTCGCGCAAGATACGGCGACAAACGAAGCGGTCATCGCAACCTCTCCCGACGGCGGGCGGGTCCAGGGCGCCGCGCCGATCAACGTACTCGTCAATCTCAAGACCGGCAAACAGACGCAGTTCACCGGCTTAAACAACGGGGAGTTTGGTGCGGGCTTCGTCAACGGCTTAGCCGTCGATTCGAGCACGGGCATTGCGGCCACGACGACCGAGCTCAACGCCCAAGTCGAGTTTTACGACCTCGCACAGCCGACGGGCCTGGCGGCGCAGCTTCCCTGCACCGGCGACACGTCCCAGGGGAACAGCGGCGCCGGCATCGCTAACGATCCGGTGAATGGGTTGTTTTTAGTGACCGATCCGTCCTATTGCGGTGGGAGCCAGGGCAGCGCGATCGTCGTCTACGACGAGAAAGGTAATCTGGTCGAAACGATCACCGGGTTCAAGTTTGCCCTCGGAGAGCCCGCGCCGGCGATCAATCCCAGCAAACGCATGGGGTGGACGTTCGGCCCGGGCTTCAACCAACTGCAGCAGTTCTTTTACTAGACCCAGCGTTTTGAAGCAACTACGAACTCGCTGCCAGTCCGGGGCGAGTGCACTGCTTCGAGCAGTGCACTCGCCCGCCTTGGTGTCGCTACAGTGAGCCCGACCGACTAGCGAACCGCTAACTCTGCGCTGGCGGCCGCTTGGATAATAGTTGCAACTGCGCGCGGATTGGACACATAGATTGCGTGATTGCCTGGAACTTCCGTAGCCTTCGAACCGGCGCGCTCGCACATGAAGCGCTGGGCGGCTATAGGAATCATCCTATCATCGGTAACCAGCAGGTACCAACTCGGTTTCGTCTTCCAGGCCGGTTCAGTAATTTGTCCGCCGAGCGCTTCGACGCCCCACGGCACTTGTGAAACAGCCATGAACTCTGCAGTCTTCGAGTCCACGTCAGCCGCGAATGAGGCTGCAAATTTCGATTTGTCGAGAAAGAGATACCCATCTCTTGGCGGCAAGATCGGCGGAACCGGCGCACCCGGTGGCGGATTAGCGATGAACGTGTTCACTGACTCACCCTTGTCAGGCGCGAATGCCGTGATGTAGGCAAGCCTTTCGACTTTCGGATGGCGACCAGCCTCAGTAATCACGGCGCCGCCATACGAGTGCCCGACTAACACGACCGGACCCACCTGCTCGTCTAGCGCGAGCTTCGTGACGGAGACGTCGCCTTGGAGCGACGCCGTGGGATTTTGAACGACGCTTACGTTGAACCCGCCATCGGTGAGGATGTCGTAGACACCCCGCCAACCCGAGCCGTCCACCAAACCACCGTGCACGATAACGACCGTGTTGATCCTTTTAGACACTGAAGAACTTTCCATAGTGAACCTCTTTCTGAAAAATGGAGACGAGAATTAGTTAGCAGTCTTGCCGCCGTCGACGTTAAGGATATGCCCAGTGACGAACGAAGCTTGGTCCGATGCGATGAAGACGATCGCGTCGGCGACCTCCTCCGCGCGGCCGAGGCGATCCATCGGAACTGTTGCTGTCAGAGCCGCCTTGTTCTCCGGCGTGCCCGTGAAGCGCGTCAACAACCCGGTGTCCGTGGGACCAGGCGCAACCGCGTTCACACGTATTCCCGATTTGGCCACCTCGAGCGCGACCGACTTCGTGAGGCCTTCGACGGCGTGCTTGCTGCCGGCATAGAGAGGGGCCGACGCGGTGCCCTTGTGCCCGTAGGTCGAAGAGATGTTGATAATGCTACCGCTACCGCGTTCTTGCATGACACGCACTTCGTGCTTCATGCTCAGGATCACGCCGAGAACATTTGTGTCGAACGTCGCAGCATAGCTTTCCGCCGTCTGGTCGGTAATCGGACCGGGTTGGCCTTCGCTTCCGGCAGCGTTCACCGCGACGTCCAGGCGGCCAAACCGCGCGACTGTTTTGTCGACCAGCTCGCTGACGTCGTCCTCCTTGCGGACGTCGGCGAGAATGAACTCCGCCTCCGAACCGAAAGAGCGCAGCTCCTTAACGAGCTCCTGACCCGCGTCAGCACGCCGACCGCCAACAACCACCTGTGCGCCCTTCTTGGCGAAGGCGACGGCGGCGGCGCGCCCAATGCCGGTGAGTCCACCGGTGACCAAGACAACTTGAGTATTCATCCCAGTATCTCTAAGATTCGGGGAAGGTTGCCCCGAACATCGGCAACCCGCTCACGGACGTTTCGCGCGTAGCTTCGTCCTCGATGACGTCCCAGTGTTCGGCAAGACGCCCGTCTTCGATGCGTACGATGTCGAGCGTAACCCAGTTTGCGGGTTGGCCAATGCCGCTAAACCGCCCGTGCAGCATCAGCATGTCACCCTCCGCGAGGATCAAGCCATTCTCGTACTTCAGCGTGGGCGGCAGACTCTTGATCAGACTGAATAAGCCCTGACGCCCCGGCGGGATATGCGCGCTATGCTGGACATAGTTCGGCGACCAAAGCTTCTCGGCCGCGACGTAGTCCCGCTTATTGAACAGCGTGTCGAAGGCTTCGAGTACGAGTGCCTTATTGGTGGTTTCTGTGGTCTCGGTCATCGTTTGCCTCCAGAGGTTTCTTGGAGTGTAACCGCAGGTACATTGCGGGTTTAGATAATAATACGACCGGTCGTATTATGTCAAGTTCCGCGACTCGCAACTGATCAAATCGGAGCAGTCGCCCTAGACTCGAGTCTTGCGCTGCCTTAACGCCGGCGCACTCGGCTGCAGCAGCGTGCCGAAAGCTACGGAAAAGAAATCATCGATCGGCGCACGGCTCGCGGCGAGCCTCATGGCGCCCGTTACGCCGCCCCAGCTCTCGATAAGGAAGCGAGCCGTCGTTTCGGCATCAATTGAATTCGAGATGCTTCGGTCGGCCTGGCCTTGGCGAATGGCTTCGGCAATCAGTGCCGTCCACCGAGCGACCTGTCTACGGAGATCTGTCCGCAAAAGGGGTGTCGAATCCGAAACCTCATGCATGAACTTCGGGACCAAACAGCCGTTTTCAAAGCCAAACTTCTTATATCGCGAGGCGATATGCTGGAAGTGTCGACGCAGGCGTTCCAGCGGAGCGATCGACTTGTCGGCAAGTATATCCAGCCCCGCATCGGCCCAATAATTATTTAAGACCTCGCGCGCCAGCAGTTCTTTGGCCTTGAAGTAGTTATAGAATGAACCCTTCGGGACGCCGGCTGCGTCGACGATCTCCTGGACGCCACACGCGTTGTACCCAAGCGCGTGAAAACGCTCCGCTCCCGCGGCTACGATCTTTTCGCGGACGCTCAGTTTTGCCATGCGGGAGCTTCTGCAAATCTCATCGTAGTGATACTATGACCGGTCGTATTATTTGTCAAGGCTCGTTTCCCACGACTACGCGCGCCAGATTCTCTATCTCGCGCCGGAGCACCGCGCGACGCCCATTCCTCCTAATCGCTCGGGGTTTGCTATCCGCTGCCGCTACCGCGGGTATCGTCGCCGGCGATCGCATCGTGGCGATCGATGGGAAGAGTGCCGCCGACTTTTCGCGCGCCGACCTGCTTGGCATAGTAACCCAAGCTGCGGGAACCGTCATAAGCCTTCGCGTTCTCCATTCCGGCACGACGAGAGACGTAACGCTCACGCTGCGCTAGCTCCGCATCGCCGCATCGGAACCTGGCCGAGGATGCGGCCGCTCGGCCCCGAATCCCACGCCTATCGTTGCTTACTTCAAGGGGGGGCGTAATGCTTATCTACACCCGTCGTTGTCTCTTTTCTTTATTAGCTTTAGGCTTGGCAGCGTGCGCGGGCGCGGGCCAAACCGCTGCGACGCCTTTCGGCAGCGCCGCGCAAACGGTCCACGGCGAATCGACCACTAATGGCGTTTTCGTCTTTCAAAGGACCTCGATCCGGCCCGAAGCCGGCGCGCCGGCCCTAATGATGAATTTCGTCGCTAACGGCCCGAACCAAGGTGGTGTGCCTTGTATCAACTGCGTTTACGGGGCATCCAGTAGCGATAACGTAGGGCTAACGGGCCCTTCGAGCTACGTCCTGAGTAACACTTACTGGCAATACTCGATCTCGTTTACGGACGTCAGCTACAAAGGAAAGTGCAAGGTGTCCTGGACGATCACGTCGGGCAAAAAAACGATTGACAGTTTCTCGGCGTCGTTGAACCTAACAAGTTCGGGTGGTTTCGTCCTCTATGCGGTGGCCCGAAGCCGGCCGAGCTATTCAGGGCCCGCGACGCTAACTGGGAAATATGCGTGCGGCAAGAACAGCGGATCTACGCAAGAGCCGCTCTACTTCGAGTAAGCTCTCATCGAGGCCGACCTTGCGGAAAGCGCCCTTGCCAAACTCGAACGTTGAAGGCCGGTGTTTGCCGACGCCTCGTCGGCGTAAAGGACCGAGGCGCCAGAGCGAGCTCGGTCCCTGTTGCCGATGTTTTACAGCGAAAACATAGATTTGCGAAGAGTCGTCGGCGCGACACCCGCATTGCGTGGTTGAATCCGCAGGCTTTGCTGTGCTGCGAACTTAGGCGCCGACACCCCGGCGGGTAAAACGGCAGCGTTCTTGTCAGGAATCAGCACGATCCCACGCTGCAAGCCCTTCCGGTCGTCGTCAACTGGTCGTGGCCGGCGCTAGCGAAAACGTCATCAATCTGTACGATCTCTCCAGATCGAAAAGTCCGATTAAAACGTTGCCCGGAAATGGTGATCCGAACACTATCAGCGCTTCAGACGTTGGGCAAACCAAAGGCGAGATTGCAGAGGCCGATCTTAAGACGGATGAAGTCTATGCGTACAAGCCCGAACCACCATACGCCGTACGCAGGATACCCCAATGGCATTCAGCCTACTATCGCGTTGTTTATCGGGAAACCTTAATGAGAAGTCCGGGACGCTGGGCTCGAACCGGCGCCCGCTGATTCGGCTTCGTCGACATTCGATGTCCTAACAAAGAATGACCATGGAAAGCCGTATCAAGCTGACCGGGTTTTCGTCGACGCGCTAACCACCGGCGAGTTTAGCCTTTCGCCCCTGCGCCGCGAACCACGTCACGATTCGATCGCGATGGTCGCCTTGAATTTCCACGGTGCCGTTCTTTGCGGTGCCGCCGGTGCCCAACTGGCGTTTGAGGGCCTTCGCGACCTCATCGATCTCGCGCGGCTCCAACCCGGTCACGACGCTCATCGTTCCGGCGCGCCGTCTCTCGCGTAGGACGCGCACCACGCCGTCGTCGGGAACGCGTCGAGTCACTGACATGCTTTAGCGCGCATGAGCCTGCCTCACGGGTTCCAATAGATTACGCTGAAACTGCTCCCGTCAAACGATAGAAACGACGGCACGGCTTCATCTGCGTTCTTGCGGCCCAAAATGGCTACTTGCACGCGCTTACCAAAGGCCCCAATCGGCCCCGAAGTCGTGGCGTCGGTCGCAGCGTTAGTGTCGGTTGCTCGGGTGAAGTCCTTGCCAAAACCCACCGCGTCGAAGTCGGGGAGTCCGGAATAACCGTTCGATTCGGCAATCCATTCGGCAGACGCCCGTTTTGCTCGCGGCACCGCCGCACTGGCCCTGAAGTACTTTCCAGTCGTCAAGTCCACGATCGTCACAACGAACCTCGAACCGTTGTAATGCACCTCTGCTTCCATGTCTTCGCCGGGCGTCACCCGCATGTTTTTGATCGTTACTCCGGTCTTCGGCGCAAACTCATACCACGCATAAGTTACCAGCTCGATCCCATTACATTGCGACTCCGTCCCAGTCTGCTCCACCGTGTTGTTGTCCCATCCATCGATGCCCACCCAAAATGAGGCAGCTCCATTAGGGTTCACCCTGCAGTTCACGCTAGGGACCGTCCACGAGCCTCGTGCTTCCGTGAACGCGTTGCCAACCACGGCATAGCCAGCCCAGTTGTCACTTTCGTAAATTCCGAGGTCGCTTCTTCCCCATTGGTTGGGAGCCGGCCCAATCAATCTCATCGGCGCGTGCCGAAGCGGCGACGGTGCGACCTGCGATGGAAAAACCCGTGCGATCGATATCGGCGGCCGAGCGGAAGTAGCAACGAAGGCTAATAATATCGCGAAGCCTGCCGATCGTTGGGCGCTCATGGGTTGGACTCCTTGGCTTTCGGCTGGTACTCGTAGATCGTGCCGCAACCGAACGAGCACGGTCCCGATCCGCCGTACATCGTTACACCGTAAAGACCTTTGCGATCGACGACAACCGAACCGTTGGGATCCCAACCGTCATTCGTGCCTCCGGTAAACGCATGCGCGATCGTCTCAGTCCAGACCATGTTACGCCGCGACGGGACGAGCGCAAAGAGCGTGCCGCAGCCGGCGCCGCGTTCGCAGTAGCCGCCGCCGCCCTCTACGGTGGTTCCGTAATAACCGTTACGTTCCGAAACGATGGCGTCGGGCCTGGCCCCGTCGCTCGCGCCGCCCTTAAAGAGGTAGAGGATCGATTCAGTCCACGCCCTTTGCTTTCCGGGCGTGGGCTTTAGGCGAAAAAACGTGCCGCACCCCGACCAAGGATACCCTTGCGTATAACATTGCTGCAGCGGGCCACCGTATACTGCCACTCCGTATAGCGCGCCGTTTGATGTCAACACGAGGCCGCCGAAGGGAAACTCACCATCATCTTTCGGCGCGCCGCCGGCCCGGAACGAATGCACTATCGTTTCGGTCCAGCGTGAACCGCGGCTTGGCTTTAACGCAAAGATGGTACCGCATCCCCGGGCGCTGCCACACGCCGTCGAACGGCCGCCGGCACCCGTCTCGCCGTAGAACGTGCGGTTAGGAGCAAGAATCAGGCCGCTGGGTGCCGTCCCGTCGGGGACTCCCGCGAACGAATGTAGGATTGTTTCCTGCCATTTGCCTTTGCCCGACGGAGGCGTGAGCCTAAAGATGGCGCCGCACCCCTGAAAGCATTTGGTCGCAGACCCGCCATCCGCGGCAGTGCCGTAGATTATGCCCGACGCATCGATCGTCAACTGCGTCGGAGAGGCTGCGTCGTTCGGCGACCCGCGAAAGCGGTGGAGGATCGTTTCGTTCCAGTTGCCGCCTCTTCGATCCGGCGGCGTAATCTTGAAAACCGTGCCGAGACTCGCGTTTGTGCCTCCGTCCTCCGTCGTGCCGTAAAACGATCCATCGTAAAAGAGCAGCGAATTCGGCAGTTGCCCGTCGCCTCGCGTTCGTCCGAACGAATAGAGAACCGTCTCTTGGCGCGAGGATGGATCAAACGCGAAGAACGTGCCACAGCCGGTGCTACCGTTGCATCCGCGCGGCGTCGAGCCACCGTAGTCCGTCACACCATAAAGGCGTCCCAAATTGTCAGAAACTAGAGCGCTTGTCGGCACATAGCCGTCGGGGAGGCCCTGGAACGAGTGCACGATCAAGTACGACGAGGTAGCGCTCGCGGCGCCCTGGGCGCTATTGAGTGGCGATAAGGGAGAGCCGCCGGCGCCGCATGCCGCAAGACTCAAGATTAAGGCAGCACCCGCGAAGAGCTTCACAGCGGGGCCTTGGGCGGCGTGATAGACGATCACTTCACGGTAAGCACGAGCTTCCCGTCGATCGTACCCGCTTGGCTCTCTGCAAGCGCGTTCACCGCGTCGGCCAGAGGACGTTCACTCGAGATCAAGACCCGCATGCGCCCTTGTTCGAGCAGTTCCACGAGATTCCGTAGCCCTGTATTCGAGGATTCGGGAGTTCGCGGCATTACGAGGTTGACCGCAACGATTTTACGCTGCGCAAACCAGTCCACGTCGGCCGAGCCGATGGTCGAAGCAGCTCTCCCGCCATCGCGCACCAGTTCGGCAACCTGCCTCATTCCGGCTGCATCGTCGACGAGGTCCAGCACCGCGTCGACGCCGGCGGGATGCGCCGCTTTGACCTTCTCGTTTACGTTATCGCGATTGTATGCTACGAACTCTTCTACGCCGAGGTCACGGGCGAGACTCTCGTTTGAATCGCGACCGGTTCCGATCACGAAAGCTCCGCGATCGCGCGCCATTTGCACGGCGAAACCGCCGACACCGCCGGTGGCACCCAGCACCAGCAAGGTTGTGCCCTTTGCAACCGCCAGCGTGTCCATCGCGGCAAGCGCCGTCAGCCCCGCGGTCGGTAGGGCAGCAGCCTCGGCATCGCCGACGTCGTCGGGAATCTTGGCGACGGGCTGAACGTGATCGTCTTCGGGAACGACGGTGTACTGCGCGTACGCGCCGTGGTTGCGAGCGATGCCAAAAACGCGTTCACCCTCACGGAACTTGCTCACGCGATCACCCGCGGCGCTCACGACGCCGGCAAAATCCTGGCCGAGGACGAAAGGCAGTGCGCGGTCGCCTCGATCGCGTACCTTCCAATCCATCGGGTTGATCCCAGCCGCCGTGACGCGGACAAGAATTTCATTCGGCGCGAAGCTGGGCTGCGGAAACTCTCTGAGCGACCCAAGGTCGCCGCGATGTTCGACCACTATAGCTTTCATCCGATTACCTCGCTGGTGAGGGCTCAACTGAGAAACTTAGCTGGGATTCCGAATTATGAACCTCCCATTCGGGTCGTCGCGAGCGATTCCGGCAGTTTTCCGAGCCCTCGGCCAACCAAAATCGAGCTGGCCCGAGATGACGCCCGCACGTTGCACGGGCGCGAGAAAGCTTTGCGGCATGCGCTGATCAAACAGCGACTTTGGGTTTATACGAATTCTAGGGGCCCGTCGTTTCACTTTGCCGCGGAATCCACCTTGGGATTGCGACGCAAGACCAGTTGCCGTTAGCGCGCCGCCTCGCTTCGTTTGCCCTGCGAAAAACAAAAACGCCGAAATCCCTTACAGAATCGGGCGTTTTCGATGGTGGAGATGTGGGGACTCGAACCCCAGACCCCTTACATGCGAAGCAAGTGCTCTACCAGCTGAGCTACATCCCCACGGTACCTGACGGCGACGTGGAGGATTGTACGCGCTGGAGTAGGC
>Ga0182024_10004574_pt1 | contig 31684 bp, 32 predicted proteins | sample P32metaG_FD_120480 | JGI IMG/M metagenome (GOLD analysis project Ga0182024, IMG submission 120480) | Permafrost microbial communities from Stordalen Mire, Sweden - P3-2 metaG (Illumina Assembly) | ecosystem: Environmental > Terrestrial > Soil > Wetlands > Permafrost | place: Sweden: Stordalen...
CACTGCACCAGTTCGCGATCTACTTCCCCGACCGCGTCGACGTCACGAGTTGACGCGCATGAGATAATGAACACAGACCCCAAGACCAAATCAGTCTCTTACACAGAGCACCAGACACTCCCGAGCGGTTCGGCGGGGACGTCGACACAGCGGATGGTGACCCACCAGCGTCGGACCTCCCGGTGCAGCGTGATCGCTTTGGGGATCCCCCGGATCGGGCGGTGCAGGCGCAGTTTCAACCCGCCGATCCCCATCAGGTGCAGCCGCCGCGACGCCTCATCCAGGCGCCAGCCGGAGCGGTCTTCCCATTGCAGCGAATCCCAGCGGCCCCGAGACCGAAACCGGGGAAACCCCGGCCGCTGTCCGGCCCGGCAACGCCGATAGAAGCCGGCGAACGCCCAATCGAGACGCTTGAGCGTCCCCCGACACACCGTCACCCCGCAGGCCAGCACCTCCGGGCGAATGGCACGCAGCGTGGTGAGCGTCCGGCACTGCTCCACATAGGACACCGAGCGGTGCTCCCAGCGCCACGCCCCCCGACGGTCCTCCAACGCCGCGTTGTACAGCTCACACTGCAACCCCAACAACCCCACCAACACCGCGCGCTGACGCACCGTCGGACTCACCAAAAACCGGAACGAACGACACCGGCGCACACTGCCCAACCTACGGAAGGCCTACGACGCCGAAACTGACCCACTACCGTCACGTGCGACGCCAGTGCATCGCAGTCCGACGAGCGCGATGGCGCCAGGCGCGCGGGACGTCGGAGTCGCAACGGCCCAACGGCGTGGTGAGCATGGGGGCGCCGACGTTGATCGTGCATCGCGAGCGGGTCGCGGTAGGTCGCAGCGGAGCCCTCCGCGGGCTCGAGTCCCTGGCGAGCGCACCGCGCGCCGACGACCTGCGACGGGGGCCAGACTCGGCGCAGGCCGGGTACCGCTTCGGGCAACAGCCGCCCGTTCCGCCCTCCGGGCAGAACGCTCGGTCCGGGGAGGACCTGGCGATGCGGTCGCCCGGTCGTCCTCCTCGGTCAGTTCGCTTGCGCATTGCGGCGGAAACGCCGCTCTCCTAGCATGCCAATAAGGTAATCGCCTCAGCACCCGTCGCCCATCAGGAACCGCGGGCGCGCTCGGGGGAGACTCGCGATGCAAGATGTCTTGGCCGGTATCCGGGTCGTCGAGGTCGCCAGCTGGACGTTCGTGCCCATCTCGGGCGCCGTGCTCGCGGAGTGGGGCGCCGACGTCGTCAAGATCGAGCATCCGGCGAGCGGCGACCCCCAACGCGGGCTCGTGTCGTCCGGCCTCGTCCCGGGGGGCAGCGGCGTGAACTTCATGTTCGAGATCCCCAACCGGGGGAAGCGCTCGGTCGGGCTCGACATCTCGACCGACGACGGGCGCGAGCTGCTGTATCGGCTCGTCGAGACGGCCGACGTCTTCGTCACCAACTACCTGCCTGACGTTCGGGAGCGCCTGGGCATCGACGTCGACAAGATTCGGGCGCGCAACCCGAACATCATCTACGTGCGGGGCACCGGGCAGGGCACGCGCGGCCCCGACGCCGCCCGTGGCGGATTCGACGGCGCATCGTTCTGGGCTCGCGCCGGTCTGTCCATGGCGTTCAAGGACCCCGCGGCCGAATGGCCCGTGGATCAGCGGCCCGCGTTCGGCGATGTCCTCGGTGGGCTGACGATCGCTGGTGGGATCTCGGCCGCGCTCGTGCGACGCGAGCGGACGGGTGTCCCGTCGATCGTCGATGTCTCGCTCCTCGGCCTTGGGCTCTGGAGCCTCGCGCCCGAGGTGACATCCGCGAAGCTCTACGAAGGCGTCGAGATGCCTACGTTCGACCGCGACTCCATTCCGAACCCCCTCGTCGGCACCTACCCGACCAAGGACGGCCGGTTCGTCGCACTCGTGCTGCTCCAGGCCGACCGCTTCTGGCCCGATCTCTGCGCTCACCTCGAGCGCCCCGATCTCCTGGACGATCCGCGGTTCAAAGACGGCGCGTCCCGCTTCGAGCACCGACGCGAGTGCATTCAGGTCCTCCGGGATGTTTTCCGGACCAGGACGTACGACGAATGGCGCGAACGCCTCCAGACGCTGAAGGGGGTGTGGGCACCACTGCAGACGCCACTCGAGCTGCACGACGACTCTCAGGTCGTCGCGAATGGCTATCTCGAGCCGATCACCGCGGGAAGTGGTGAGCCGTTCGTGCTCCCTGCGAATCCTGTGCAGTTCGACGAGACACCGCCGGTCGTGCACGGTGCACCGGAGCACGGTCAGCACACCGACGAGGTGCTGCTCGAGCTCGGGCTCACCTACGACGAGATCATCGAGCGCAAGGTCACGGGAGCCGTGTTGTGAGTGACTTCGACACGATCGACTTCTTCCGCGACGACGCGTTCGTCGCCGACCCCTATCCATATTTCGACCATCTCCGTGAGCGGTGCCCGGTACAGCCGGAGCCGCATCACGACGTGGTCATGGTGACTGGCTACGAGGAGGCGATCGCGGTCTACCACGACACCGCGGTGTTCTCGTCGTGCAACTCGGTGAGTGGACCGTTCCCCGGGTTCCCCATCCCGCTGGAAGGCAACGACGTCAGTGCACTCATCGAAGAGCACCGCGACGAATTGCCGATGAGCGACCAGCTGCCGACGCTCGACCCGCCGAAGCACACGGATCACCGAGCGCTCCTCATGCGGCTGATCACGCCGAAGCGCTTGAAGGAGAACGAAGCGTTCATGTGGCGCCACGCCGATCGCCAGATCGACGAGTTCCTCACCAACGGCAGGTGCGAGTTCATCAGCGAGTTTGCGGCCCCGTTCACCCTCCTCGTCATTGCCGACCTCCTGGGTGTGCCCGAGGAGGACCACGAAATGTTCCGGAAGGAGCTGGGCCGCAGGCCCGACCGGGCGGTCGGGAGCACCGAGCGCGACGAAATGGCCCACAACCCGTTGGAGTTCCTCTACGACCAGTTCACGACCTACATCGAGGACCGTCGACGCTCGCCCCGCCACGACGTGCTGACCGGCCTTTCGACCGCGACATTCCCCGACGGTTCGATCCCCGACGTCATCGACGTCGCGCGCGTGGCCGCAAATCTGTTCGCGGCCGGCCAAGAGACGACCGTCCGTCTCCTCGCCGCCGCGCTGCAGCTCATCGCCGAGCGGCCTGACCTCCAGCAACTGCTGAGGGAAGAGCACGATCGCATCCCGGGCTTCATCGAAGAGACCCTCCGCTTCGAAAGCCCCGTCAAGGGCGACTTCCGCTTGTCGCGGGTCCCGACGACGGTCGGCGGCGTCGACATCCCCGCCGGCACAACCCTGATGGTGCTCAACGGTGCCGCCAACCGAGACCCGCGACGCTTCGACCAACCCGACAAGTTCTTCGCCGACCGGGCGAACGCGCGGCAGCACCTCTCATTCGGCCATGGCCTCCACACCTGCCCGGGTGCGCCACTCGCGCGTGCCGAGGCTTGTGTGAGCGTCGAGCGTCTCCTCGAGCGCATGGCCAACATCAAGATCTCGGAGGCAAAGCACGGGCCTCCCAACGCCCGGCGCTACGAGTACGCGCCGACGTACATCCTGCGTGGACTGCAGAACCTCCACCTGGAGTTCACTCCCATCAACGGCACGTGACGGGCCCGTCCGCCGCTGACCATCGGATCGGCGGCGAGACGGCGGCGACCTGGTCCCGTCGGGCGGCGGGGCGCGGCCGGGGACCCCGACGCCGACTTCGCCCACAACTTCCCGTTGCGGTCTCCTCACCCGTGCCCCACCAGCGCCCCCCAGGCGGAAATCACCTTCTCTTTTTTGGAGATTGATGCTATCGTCGGTGTCGACCGCTCGGAGGACGTCGAAATGCCGCACTTCGCCAAGCCCGCCGAAGGATCCTGGACCGAGCACTATCCCGAACTCGGCACCCAGCCCGTCTCGTACCGGGACTCGATCTCACCGGAAATCTACGAGCTCGAACGCGACGCCATCTTCGCCCGGACCTGGCTCAACGTCGGGCGCGTCGAGCAGCTCCCGAAGATCGGGAGCTACTTCACCAAAGAGCTCGACGCCGCCCGCACCTCAATCATCGTCGTCCGCTCGTCGAAGGACGAGATCCGCGCGTTCCACAACATCTGTCGCCACCGCGGCAACAAGCTCGTCTGGCAGGACTATCCCGGCGAGGAGACGAGCGGGACATGCCGGCAGTTCACGTGCAAGTACCACGCGTGGCGCTACAGCCTCAAGGGCGACCTCACCTTCGTGCAGCAGGAATCGGAGTTCTTCGACCTCGACAAGGCCGACTATCCCCTCGCGTCGGTCCAGGCCGAGGTGTGGGAGGGGTTCATCTTCGTGAACCTCGATCCCTCGAACACCGCCTCGCTGCGCGAGTACCTCGGTGAGTTCGGTAAGGGAATCGAGGGTTACCCGTTCGACAAGCTCACCCAGGTGCACAAGTACCGCGCGGAGGTCGGGAGCAATTGGAAGCTCTTCATCGACGCGTTCGCCGAGTTCTACCACGCACCGGTTCTGCACGCGAGGCAGGCGGTCGCGGCGGAGTCGCGCAAGCTCATCGGCTACGGCTACGAGGGGCTCGCCTACGGAATCGATGGTCCCCACGGGATGGTGTCGTCGTGGGGTGGCATGTCGCCGCCCAAGGACCTCAGCATGGTGAAGCCGATCGAGCAGAAGGTCCGAAGCGGACTGTTCGGCCCCTGGGACGCACCCGACATCGGGCTCGGCGAGCTGCCTCCGGGACTCAATCCGGCGAGGCACAAATCGTGGGGCCTCGATTCGTTCGTCTTCTTCCCCAACTTCATGCTGCTGATTTGGAAGCCGAACTGGGTGCTCACGTACCACTACTGGCCGACGTCCTACAACACGCACATCTTCGAGGGCACCTGCTACTTCGCGCCGCCCAAGAACGCTCGTGAGCGTCTGGCCCAGGAGCTCGCGGTCGTCACGTTTAAGGAATACGCCCTGCAGGACGGCAACACCCTCGAGGCCACACAGACGATGCTCGAGTCGCGCACGCCGGTCTCGACCTTCCCGTTAGGAGACCAGGAGGTCCTGCTGCGTCAGCTCCATCACGCGGCCCGGGGCTACGTGGACGAGTACCAGCAGCAGATGCCGAAGGCGCCGGTGGGCGCCTGAGACGAGGAGATCCATCGATGCCGAACACCAGCGTGTCGCTACCCGCCGAGTTCGCGGACCTCGAGCCCTTCGGCGAGTGGGCGCTGCCCACCGAGCGTGCCCGTTACGAGAAGCGGATTTCGAGCAGCATGGATGAGCTCCAGGCGTTCTACGACGCCGCGTTCCCGCGCTTAGAACCGGCCATGGCGTACCTCGAGCCGTTCGGGATGGATGCCTTGCCCGATGATGCCAAGCATCTGCTCTGGCTGTGCTGCGCGCTCATCACCGTCTCGTTCCCTGTCGAGGTCTGGCGCCAGCCGCGCGTGCCCGACAGCGGTGCGTCAAGCTTCGACGCGATCGTCGAGCCGGCGGTCTGAGCCAGGAGCCGCGCCGCTGTCACCGGTGCGGCAGGCCGCCGAGTCAGCGGCCTGACTCAGTGGTGCGGTAGACCTCACCGCCCTTCATCACGAACCGGACATCTTCCGTCACGCCGATGTCGGCGAGCGGATCGCCCGGCACCGCGATCACGTCGGCGAGGAGGCCAGCTTCGAGGCGACCCCGGTCGGCGGCGTCGATGAGCTCGGCCGAGACGGTCGTCGCCGCACGGATTGCCTGCAGCGGCGTCATGCCGCGGTCGACCAGCGCCAGCAACTCCTTGGCGTTGCGGCCGTGCGGGATGGCGGGGGCATCCGTTCCGCATGCGACGCGGGCGCCGCGTTCGATCGCCTTCTTGATCGTCTCCCGGGCACGCGGGAACACCTCCGCGGCTTTGGCTTGGAGCTCGGGCGCGGCATGCGAGACATCCATGCCGTCGGCGAGGTAGGTGGTCGCGACGAGGAAGGTGCCGCGATCGATGAACAGCTCGAGCGTCGCGTCGCTCATCAGCGAGCCGTGCTCGATACAGTCGAAGCCGGCCTCGACGGCGGCCCGGATGCCGTCGTCGCCGTGGGCGTGCGCCGCGACCTTGAGACCGGCGCGATGCGCCTCGTCGGCGATCGCCGCCAGCTCCTCGTCGGAGTACTGCTGCGCGCCGGCCGGACCCGTGTGCGACATCACCCCGCCGGAGGCGCACACCTTGATGACCTCCGCTCCGTGCTTGATCTGGTAGCGGACCGCCTTGCGCACCTCGCTGATCCCGTTGGCGATGCCCTCCTCGACGGTGAGGGGCATGATGTGAGGGGCGAACGCTTGGAACATCGTGGGGTCGAGGTGCCCTCCGGTCGGCGTGATGGCGTGCCCGGCGGGCACTACACGCGGGCCGTCGATCCACCCAAGGTCGATCGCTTTCTTTAGCGCGACGTCGAGCAGCAGACCACCGGTTTGGATGAACAGCCCAAGGTTCCGGACGGTCGTGAATCCAGCCCACAGGGTCCGGCGCGCGTTCGCGACCGCGCGGAGGGTACGCACGGCAGGGTCGTCCTGGACCGCGTTGAGTGGGCTGGCGTGGTCGGGCCCGCCAAGCAGGAGGTTGACCTCCATGTCCATCAGTCCTGGGAGCAGCGTGACATCGCCGAGCTCGATCACGACGGCGTCGTCCGGCGCCGAGGCTGGCGAGACCTCCACGATCCGCTCCCCTTGGATCAGCAGCTCTCCCGGTTCGACGTATTCGCCGGTCGTGACGTCGAGGAGACGGGCGCTGCGCAGATGGATCGGCTGCGTGGGGATGCGACGAGGCACGGTGAGCCCTTTCGACGATGACTACGAGGTGAAGACCGGGAGCTTCTCCCAGCCACGCGCGGTCGATGCGTGCGCCATCACCGCATGCTCGTCGTCGACCTCCCAGTCGGACCAGCGCCGCAGGACCTCGTCCAGCGCGACCCGGCCCTCAAGGCGCGCCAGCGCGGCACCGAGGCAGAAGTGCAGGCTGTATCCGAAGCTGAGGTGATGTCCGATCTCGCGGTGGATGTCGAACCGCTCGCCTTCGGGGAACCGCCGCTCGTCACGATTAGCTGACCCGTTCAGCAACACCATGACGCTTCCCTCCGCGACCGTCCGGCCGTGGTGCTCGACGTCACCGGCGACGTAGCGGGCCTGCACCGGGGAGGGCGCCTCGAACCGGAGGAGCTCCTCGATCGCGTTCGGTACCAGCGACCGGTCGGCGGCCAGCTCGCGCCGCTGATCGGGGTGCTCGGCGAGGACCTTGCCGGTCCAGCCGATCAACCGCCCGGTCGTCTCGTTGCCGGCGCCGGCCAACAGGTTGACGTAGGTGAGGACCTCGGGGCGGTTGAGACAACGCGTCGTCCCCGTCTCGTCCTCGAACTCCGCCGTGAGCAGCTCCGTCATGAGGTCATCGGACGGATGCTGGGCCCGCCAGTCGACATACTCTGCGAACAGCTCGGCGTTCGCCATGGCGTCCTCGGCCGAGATGTCGGGCGCTTGGCCCTCCTCGAGGCGGAGGCTGTCGTCCAACCGGTCGCGGATCGCCTCCTGGTCGGTCTCGGGGATGCCGAGCAGCATGCCGATCGTCCGCATCGGCATCTGGGCACCGAGGTCACGCATGAAGTCGAAACCACCGGTGCCCATCAGCGGATCCAGGGTCCGGGCGCAGAACTCGCGGACCTTCGGCTCGATGGCGTTCATCTTCTTCGGGGTGAACACGCGCGCCATCAAGCCGCGGTGGACGTCGTGCACCGGCGGGTCCTCAAAGAGGATGAGTCCGGACGGGACGTCGAAGTCAGCGCGGATCAGCTCGAGGATCGAACCACGCCCGGAGCGGTACGTCTCCCAATCGATCAGTGCCCGCTCGACGTCGTCGAAGCGACTGAGCGCGTAGAAGTCGTATTTCTCGTTGTAATAGAGGGGCGCCTCGTCGCGCAATCGCCTCCAGATCGGGTACGGGTCCGCGTCGATCTCGAAGTCATAGGGGTCGTAGTAGAGGTCGATGCCGCTGGTCGTCGCCATGACTCCGCTCCTAGGGCTCCTCAGCTGCCGGACGTCGAGCGCTCGAGGAAGTGCTCGACGTTCGCGCGCAGCTCCGGGGTATCGAACGATTCGGTCTCGGCCGCCATCGCGAAATCGATGGTGGCGAGGACCGCTCGCTCGAGGTGCAGGTTCAGCACTCGCTTGGTCGCCTCGACCGCCTGCGGTGGCAACGCGGCGATCTTGTGGGCTGCCCCGATCGCGGCGGCGAGCACTTCGTCGTCCGGGCACACATGGTTCGCGAGCCCGATCTCGGCCGCACGCGTCGCCGTGATCCGGTCACCGGTGAACGCGTATTCCTTGGCGAGCAGCAGACTCGTGTGCAACGGCCAGGTCAGCGGGCCCCCGTCCGCAGCGACGAGTCCCACGGTCACGTGGGGATCCGAGAGGTACGCCGACTCCGCCATGTACACGACGTCCGAGAGCGCGATCACGCTGCACCCAAGCCCAACCGCGGGCCCGTTGACCGCGGCGACGACAGGGACGCGGCACCGGATCATGTTCACGACAAGCTCCCGGCCCTCGGCGATCACGTTCTGTCGCAACGAGCGATCTTTCGTCATCCGATCGAGGAGATCAAAGTCACCGCCGGCCGAAAAGGCGCGCCCCTCGCCGGTGAGGACCGCGACGCGCGCGTCGGCGTCCGCAGTGAGCTGCGGGAACAGGTGGGTCAGGGCGAGGTGCAGGTCGTCGTTGATCGCGTTCAGGTGCTCCGGTCGTGTGAGCCGCACGACTCGCACCGGGCCGTCGGCCTCGACCCGGATGACGTCGGGCAGGTCGTACTCCATCGGGCGTCCTTTCGTCCGGGGCCGCTCAGGCCGTCGGCAGACCGAGGATCCGGGCTGCGATGATGTTCTTCTGGATCTGTGACGTTCCACCCATCACGCTCTGGGCCCGGCTGTAGAGGTAGATCTTGAGCGCGACGTCGTCAGCGTCGGTCACGGCGCCCGCTCCAGAAAGGTTGAGGGCCGCGGTGCCGACCGACTGCTCGACCCAGGTCATGAGCAGCTTGTCGATGGAGCCACCCGGCCCGTGGTCGACACCGTCGAGGCGCTCGGACAGCCGCCGGCAGACGTGTAACCGCAGCATCTCCGCCTGGACGTGCGCCCACGCGACGGCGTCGCGCTGATCGCTCCGGCATGCGTCAGGATGAGCGCGCACGCTCGCCTCGAGCGCCTTGACAGTCTTGGCGTAGCGGGCGACGTAGCCGAGCTCGCCTGGCTCGCGCTCGTGGCTCACGATCGTCATCGCAACCCGCCATCCCTCCCCCGGCTCCCCGATCATGTTCTCGGCTGGGACACGCGCGCTGTCGAACAGGACCTGGCCAAACTCGCTCGTGATCCCGTTGATCATCCGCAATGGTCGTTGCTGGATGCCGGCCTGGTCCATCGGGACCGCGAAGGCAGACAGGCCCTTGTGCCTGGGCACTCCGGGATCGGTGCGCGCCAGGAGGAAGCACCAGTCGGCGAGGTCGGAGTAGCTCGTCCAGACCTTGTGGCCGTCGATGACGTAGTCGTCGCCGTCACGAGTCGCGGCGGTGCGCAAGGAGGCCAGGTCGGATCCTGCGTCTGGCTCGCTGAAGCCCTGGCACCAGCGCGCACGCCCGTTGATGAGGCCGGGGAGGAATCGGTCCTTGATCACTTCGTTGCCGTGGGTTGTGATGCCCTGTACGAGGTAGCCGAGGCTCGGGCGGGGCGGCGCACCCACGGCCGCAAGCTCCTCGTCGAGGATCACGTCGAACACCGGCGGGAGGTCGTGCCCGCCGTAGCGGGCCGGCCAGCTCAGCCCGAAGAAGCCGGCGTCGTAGAGCGAAGTGTGCCATTCGGCTTGGCGAGCCCAGTATTCGTCGTCGGTCGACGAGGTCGGCAGGCTGGGGTTATTCTCGGCGAGCCACGCACGCAAGCTCGCTCGGAACTCGGCTTCCGCCTGGGAGTCACGAAAGTCCATCGGGGACTCCCAGGCGGTGGTGCTCAAGCGCGCGAAGCTGGTCGCCGTCGTCGCCGAGCCACTGGGACGAGAGCAACGCCCTCCGTAGGTACACGTGCACGAGGCAGTCCCAGGTGTTCCCGATCCCGCCGTGCACTTGGATCGCGGTCTCGCACACGGTGCGAGCGGAGCGTGCGCAGTACGCCTTTGCGACCCGGCCCGCGGCCCAGGCGTCGTCCGGCTCGAGGTTGTCAACGGCCCACGACGCGTGCAGCGCGACGCTGAGCGACCCTTCCATCAGGCAGTGCGCCTCGGCGAGCAGGTGTTGTACGGCCTGGAATGACCCGACGGGGACGCCGAACTGGCGGCGCTCGGCGGCGTAGGCGACGGTCACCTCGAGAACTCCGCGCATCGCGCCCACGAGGTCCGCGCTCGTGAGCGCCAGCCCGAGGGCGCTCCAGGCCGCGAGATCGTCGGCGGTGAGGAGCCGGCGCTGATCAGCGACCACCTCCACCGGCGTGCCCTCGGGGATCACGTGCACAGAACGCGTCAGATCGGAGCCCGGGCTCGCAGTCTCGTGCCCAGCGCCGATCGCGATCCGAGCGAGGCGGTAGCCCGTTGCTTCCGGGATCAGGGCGTGCGCGGCGTCGACGCGCTCGCCGGCCGCGTCAACGGCGTACAGCGGCGTCGCCGTCGTTGCGCCCGACATGACTGCCGGCTCGGTGAGCGGCGACGGGAACGCGACGACGACGCCGTCAGGATCGTCCACGCCCGCCCGGCGCGCGAGATCACCCGCCAGCAGCGGCCCGGCGAACGCAACGTCGGCGACCGCCCCTCCGAGCGCGTCGGCGACGATCGCCGCCTCGACACCGCCGGCCACTGGCGTGCCGTCGCCTGCGTCGTCTCGGAGCTCGAGCCAACCGGCGTCGCGGACGGCGACCGCGAGACGCTTGACCCGCGTCGCATCGTCCAAGTCGGCGACGGTCGCCGGCCCGAGCTCCCGGGCCAGCCGGCGCGCCGAGCGCCGGAGCTCGGCCTGCTCGGGCGTATCGCGGGTGTCCACATTGGTAGAATTTAGTTTCCGCTATTTGAGAGCGCAATACTCGGGCTAGCCGCGCCAGATAGCGGGCTACGGCTGTGTGCACGCGGGGGCACACGGCGGGTGGTGCCATCAGAGGGTGGCTCAACGCTTGCGCCGGGCTCGGCGCGACGTCTACACACCGACGATGATCGCTCTGGGTGACGCCGCTCGGGCGAAGTTCGCCGGGCACCTCCAGCACGGTGACCAGCGTGCCGGCGACGACGGGAAGCTCCCGGCGTTCGGCCCGATCGTGCTCGACCTGCTGCCGACCAGGGCCGAGCTGCCCGAGACGACCGACGACCGGTCGTGACCGACGATGCCCAGGAGCTGGTGCGGGAGCGGCGAGGGCCGGTCCTGATCCTCCGACTCAACCGCCCGGACGCAAGGAACGCGCTCACCCCGGGCTTGCTACGGGCCATCGGCGCGGCGATCCTCGAGGCCGAGTCCTACGCCGAGGTCCGAGCCGTCGTCCTGACCGGCTCCGGCGACCGTGCTTTCTGCGCGGGCATGGACCTGCGGGCGTTCGCCGCGGGCGAGCAGATCGGTGTCGGTGACGATGACGCCACCCGTGGATTCTTCCGGCTGATCGAGGGGACAGCCACGATTCCGCTGGTCGGCGCGGCGAACGGCACGGCCGTCGCCGGCGGCTTCGAGCTCCTGCTCGGCTGCGACGTGATCATCGCGTCGACGGGAGCGGAGTTCGGGCTGCCGGAGGTGAAGCGCGGCCTCTTCCCGGCGGGGAACGGAATATTCCTCGGCGCGCGGATCCCGTTGGGCGTCGCGCTGGAGATGACCTTGACGGGGGACGCGATCAGCGCGGCGCGTGCCCACGATCTCGGATTGGTCAACCACTTGGCACCACCGGGCGACGTGCTAGAGCTCGCCGTGACGGTCGCAGAACGGATCGCCGCCAACGGGCCGCTGGCCCTCGCCGCAGTGAAGGAGCTCGTTCGGCTGGGCGTCTCCGATGTTGCACACGCTCGGGAGCGCCTGAGCATCTGGCAGGACGTCGTCTTCAACAGCGACGACGCGAAGGAGGGCGCGACCGCGTTCGTCGAGAAGCGACCACCCGTGTGGAGAGGGCGTTGACCATCGAGCGGTCGCTATGACCCCGCGCTCGACGGACGCGGGGGCGCGCTGTGGTCGAGGAGACGACCCTCGATCCGGCGAGGTACGGAGCCGGACAGGAACCTGCTTTCCTACTGCAGCTTCCCGGTTGCCCAGTAGCGCTCCAGCGCCGGCTGCACGGCGCGGCTGACCAGCTCGATGCGGAGGCCCGCCGGACCGCGGTGGTACGCCCAGTACGGCGTGCCGTCGGGACGGGTGCCGGACACCTCGGTCAGGAATCCGCGACGAACCAGCTCGCCGGCGTCGCCCGGCACGTCGTCGGACCAGTAGCCGACGTGGTGGATGCCCGAGCCGGCTGCCGGTATCCACGGCGTTCCGGGGCGGGAGCGAATGATCTCCAGCCGCGGCGAGGTCTTCGAATACGCGAATCGGAGGTCTAGGACCATGTCACCGCTCGGCAGGGTGACCGGCGTGGGGCCACCGATCTCGTCGCACCACTCGTAGCCGAAGAGCTCCGCGAACGCTGCCAGCGTCGATTCGAAGTCGTCGACGACGATGCCGAGGTGGAACTGGTCTTCGGCTCTCACGGCTCGATCACGACCCGAATGGCGCCCGATGCCTTGTCGGCGGCAACGCGGAACGCCTCGGCGGCGTCTTGGAGAGGGAACCGGTGTGTGATGAGCGCCCGTGGGATCTCAGGGTCGTCGGCGACCATCGCCGCCGCCTCCTCCATCTCGCGGCCACCGTCGTGGCGGCAGTAGCCGAGTGACGGGATGACGCGCGCCTCGCGGTGGAAGAGCGGCATCCAGTCCAGCTCTACGGTGCCGAAGTGCACGCCGAGGACAACGACCGTGCCTCCGGGCGCGACCAGCTCCATCGAGCGGGCCAGGCTTTCGGCCGTGCCGGCGGCCTCGACGACCACGTCGCAGGCGCCGACTGTGCCGGTGCGTGCACCCAGGCGCTCGCCGGCCTCCCGCTGATGCGGGTGGCGCGCCTCGAGCGTCACGCTCGCCGCGCCCAGACGGAGGGCACCCGCGACGGCGAGGAGCCCGAGGGCCCCGGCGCCGACCACGGCCACCTGCGTCCCTGGCCCGGTCTGGGCGAGCCGCAGGGCGTGCCACGACACGGCGGCCGGTTCGATGATCGACGCGTCGCGAAGGTCGAGGCCTGGCGGCAAGGGGACCAGACGCGCTGCGGGTGCTCGGAAGTGCTCCGCCATACCGCCGTCGGCGGCGATTCCGAGGGCCCGCTCGCCATGCGTGGGACAGAGGTTGTAGGAGCCGCGTCGACACGGCTCGCAGTCCATGCACCCGTAGAGAGCCTCAACCACAACGGCCGTGCCGTCCTCACGGGTCCCGGCCAACTCGTGGCCGAGGATCTTTCGGCTCCCGAAGCTGATGTAGCTGAGGTCCGACGCGCACACGCTCGTCGCCGTCATCTTGAGGAGCTCGCCACTCCCGGGCGGTTCGTCGAGGTCGACGACCGCGACGCCCCCTTCGATTCCCCGTACCGCCTTCACGGTCTCCTCGCCGTCACGACGACCCCGAGCGCGCCCGCAGCTCGTCCTTCACAACCTTCCCCGTGGCGTTCACGGGGAGGGCGTCGAGGAACTCCACGGTCCGGGGGACCTTGTAGTTGGCCATCTCGTCGCGGGCCCACTCGATGATCTGGGTCGACTCGATCGGAGGACCCGGCTCAAGCACGACGAACGCCTTCGCGACCTCCCCGAGGCGTTCGTCGGGCACGCCGATCACCGCCGCTTGCGCGACACGTGGGTGGCGGACCAGGAGGTTCTCGATCTCGGCGGGGTAGGCGTTGAACCCCCCGACGATGAACATGTCCTTGATGCGCCCGACGATCCGAAGGTAGCCATCAGCGCCGAAGGTGCCGAGATCACCGGTGTGGAGCCAGCCATCGGGGTCGAGCGCGGCGGCCGTGGCCTCCGGGTCGTCGAGGTACCCGCGCATCACGGTCTCGCCCCGAACGACCACCTCGCCCGGCTCGTCCGTCGCCGTCTCAGCGCCGGACCGGTCGACGGTGCGTACCTCGAAGCCCGGCCATGGCACGCCCACCGTCGTGGCGACGTGCTCGAAGTCGTCGTTCGGTCGGCTCCCCGTGACCGTACCGGCTTCGGTGAGCCCGTAGCCGGTCAGGATGCGCTCGAACGGCAGCTCTTCGCGGACACGGCGGATGAGCTCGACCGGTATGTCGGCTGCGCCCGTGACCGCGACGCGCAGGCTCGAGATATCGAGAGTCATTCGATCAGGTTGGTCGAGCAGCGAGTGATAGATCGTCGGCGGTCCGGGTAGCACCGAGATGCGCTCACGCTCGACGAGCTCGAGCACGACACCGGCATCGAACACCGCGACTGGAACGATCGTCGCGCCGCGCATGAGTGACGCCAGGCAGCCCGCCTTGTACCCGAAGATGTGGAAAAATGGGTTGGCGATGAGGTAACGGTCGCCTTGGCGCAGGTCGGCCCAGTCACACCAGTCGAGATACGCGCGCAGGGTCTGGCCGTGCGTCATCACGACACCTTTTGGGTTGCCGGTGGTCCCCGACGTGAACACGACATCGCTGGGATGGTCTGCGCTGAGCGAGCCGAGGCGGCCGTCGAGGTCCCGGTCGGGAACGGCTCGCCCCCGGGCAAGGAACGCGTCCCAGCCGACGGATGCCTCGTCAGCGTCACCGGACAGGAGCACGATGTGATCGAGCGCCGGGAGGTCCGCGCCAGCTGCGGCGAGCAGCGCCGGGTAGTCGGTCTCCAGGAAGCCACGCACGGTGAACAGCGCCCGGGCGCGGCTGCGGCCGAGGATGTACGCGGCCTCGGCCCCGCGGAACCGCGTGTTCACTGGAACGAGCACCCCGCCCGCGGTCGTGACCCCGAGCGCAGCCACGATCCACTCGAGCGAGTTCGGCGCCCACACCGCGACGCGCTCGCCGCTCTCAATGCCGGACGCGATCAGCGCGGCAGCGAGGCCGGCCACCGACGACGCCAGCTCGGTGAAGCTCACACGGCGGGCGCCGTCGACCACCGCTTGGGCGTCGCCGAACCGCCGCGCCGCGTCCCGAACCATGGCGGGAATCGTCGGCCAGGTGACCTCGGTGCGCATGTGCTTCCCCCGCCAGCGGTGTGAGAATGAGACTAGCGGATTTCGAGAGCCAACTTTCTAGGTGCGGATATGGGCTTATCATCTGGGTGGAGAGGACCATCAGGGGGCCAGCACCCATCTTGCTGTATGACCACCAGTACCACTCGCTCGCCGTGGTCGACGTCGTCGACGAGACGGCCGACACCCGGTCGTTCGTTCTCGGGATCCCGCCCGAGCTGGAGGAGACCTTCGCGTACGCAGCCGGGCAGTTCTGCACCTTCCGCGCGACGATCGACGGCGAGCCCGTCGTCCGCTGCTACTCCATGTCGAGCTCGCCCGACACTGGCGACCCCTTCGCCACGACGGTCAAGCGGGTCCCAGGCGGGCGCATGTCGAACTGGATGAACGACGCGCTCGCACGAAGCGACCGCATCGAGGTTCTGCGTCCGACGGGTCTCTTCGTCCTGCAAGACCGCGATGTGCCGATCGTCGCCTTCGCGGGCGGCAGCGGCATCACCCCGGTGATCTCGATCATCAAGAGCGCGCTCGCTACCACGGACCGGACAATCCTGCTCGTGTACGCCAACCGCAGCCCCCACGCGGTGATCTTCGCCGACGACCTAGAGCGACTGCGAGCGGCTTCGGGTGCCCGGCTCTCGGTGCACCAGCACCTCGACTCGGAGGGCAGTTTCCTCGACGCCTCCCAATGTGCGGCGTTAGTGGGCGACGCCACCGACGCCGATTTCTACGTCTGCGGCCCCGGGCCCTACATGGACACGGTCGAAGCCGGGCTGTCAACGCTCGGTGTCGAACCCGAGCAGGTGCTGATCGAGCGGTTCGTGCTCCCCGAGCCTGATCTCGTCGGCGGCGACGCGTCCGTCGCCGAGTCGCTCGTGATCCAGCTCGAGCAGCACGAGACGACGGTGCGCTACGAGGCCGGCGACACCATCCTCGACGCCGCTCGGCGCGCCGGCTTGAATCCGCCGTTCTCGTGCGAGCAAGGCAACTGCGCCACGTGCATGGCGCACCTCGACGAGGGTGCCGCCACCATGCGGGTGAACAACGCTCTCTCGCCGGAGGAGGTCGACGAGGGCTGGGTGCTCACATGCCAGGGGCTCCCCTCCAGCCCGAAGGTGGTCGTCGACTACGACGCGTGATCGGGCAGCGCCGCCAACCCGCCGAGGACCTCGCCGGTGTGCTCGTGCAACCGGGGGGGCGGTCGGTAGTCCTGACGAGCGCCCGTGCACCGGATCGGGTTCCCGACCATGCGCAGCGTCCCGCCCGGGGTGTCGACCTCTACGACCATGCCGTGCGAGCGGGCGAGGTCCCCGTCGAGGGCGTCCGCGAGGCCGACCACCTCGCCGACCGCGATCCCGAGCGGGCGGAGCCGCTCGACCCATTCTGCCGCCGACGACTGGTTCAAGGCCTCGCTGAGCTCGCCGACAAGCTCGCCGCGGTGCTCGAACCTCGCCTGCATGGTCGCGAAGCGCGGATCGTCCGCCCAGGCGGGACGACCGATCTCGACGCAGAGCCGGTGCCAGAACTCGTCGTGGGTCACGAAGAGCGCGAGGTAGCCAGCGGCGGTCTCGAACAGTTGAGCCGGCACATAGAACGTGTGCGCGCCCATCGGCTGACGGGTCGGTACACCGGCGCCGTTGAGATAGGCGGCGGCCTTGTAGTTGAGCTGGGAGAGCATGACGTCGAAGAGCGAGATGTCGACCTGGCCGCCCTTGCCCTCGAGGACCTTCGCGACGAGGCCGAGCGCGGCCATGATCCCGGACGAGTTGTCGACCACGGAGTAGCCCGCCAGCTCCGGCGGCCCGTGGGGTTCGCCAGTCATGGCGGCCACCCCGGTGCCGGCCTGGATCACGTAGTCGAACGCGGGCCACTCGGCCGCCGGACCGTCTAGCCCATACCCAGTGAGCGCGACACACACGATCTTCGGGTTGAACCGGCCCAAGGACTCGTAGTCGAGTCCGAGCTTCCGGATCGCCGACGGCCGCAGGTTTACGAGCAGCGCGTGCGCCGCTGCCACGAGCCGGCCGACCTCGGCCTGTCCCTCGGTGGTTGCGAGGTCGATGTGCACGCTTCGCTTGTTGCGGTTCAAGCTCGCGAAGTACACGTTGTGCTCGTCGACGGAGTGTGCGCCCACCTTCCGGGACAGGTCGCCACCGATCGGCTCGATCTTGATCACGTCGGCCCCGAGGTCCGCCAACAGCATGCCGCCGAACGGGCCGGCGAGGATGTGCCCAACCTCGAGTACCCGGATCCCGGCGAGCGGCCCAGTCGGTGACGCGGTCACGATGGGTTCAGAGCTCACCGGCGAGCGTGGCGAGGAACGCCTCCGTCCGGCGCCGCGATTCGATCCGGGCGCTGCGATCGGGTCCCCACGGCAGGATGCGGAACGACAGGTCGGTGGCGCCGGCGTCGCGGAAGCGGCGGAGGCGCCCCTCCACCGCGGACTCGTCCCCTGCCGCGAGCAGGTCACCCACATCGGTGGCGTCGCCCCGTTCGAGCAGCCGCTCGTAGTTCGGCGAGTACTCGGCGTGTCCGAGCACCTGGTTCGCCCACCCCCGCGCTGCGTCAACCTGGTCGCTCGCACACAGGGCCACGGGTACGCCAGCCACGATGCGGGGAGGTGGGCGGCCCGCTTCCTCGGCCGCCTTCGTGATGCGCGGCGCGATGTGATCGCCGATGGCGCGCTCGTCGGCCATCCACAGGATCGTGCCGGACGCATGCTCGCCTGCGACGCGCAGCATCACCGGGGCGAGCGCGGCGACCAGTACGGGCGTCGGGACGATGTCGGTGACGTCGAGCGGATTGTGAACGCGGTAACTGTCGTTCTCGACGTCGACCGGGCCGGGGCCGGCGAATGCGGCGTTCAGCACTTCGAGGTAGTCGCGCACCAGGCCAGCAGGACGCTCGTAGGGCAGGCCGAGCATGTCCTCGACGATCCAGTGGTGGGACGGACCGAGCCCGAGCGTAAAGCGGCCCTCGCACACGGCCTGGGTTGCCAGCGCCTGCTGCGCCATGGCGACTGGATGGCGGGTCTGGATCGGCATCACCGCCGTCCCCAGCTCGATGCGAGCGGTCGCTCGGCCCATGAGGACGATCGCGGTGAGTGCGTCGAAGTCGTTCGGAATTTGTGGAACCCAGATCGACGTGAAGCCAGCGGCCTCCGCGGCCTCGGCATCCGAGACGAGCTTGGCGACCTTCTCGGCGTATCGGCCTCGCTCGGGACCGATCATCAGGCCGATCCGCACCGGCGTACCCCTCTCCGCCTAGGCGGCAATCGCATTCTCTCTATGCGAGAGGCAGCCTTGCACAGGACTTGGGCCTCGTCCATACTCACCGACACCTGGCGAAACGGAGGGATCGATGAGTCGCGTCGCAGTGGTCACGGGGGCGGGCTCAGGCATGGGGCTGGCGATCGGCCAGCGGCTGGCCCGGCAGGGACACCGGCTCGCGTTGTTCGATCTCGACGGCGACGCCGCCGAGCGGGCCGCGGCAGGCCTCTCGGGCGCTGGCGGTCGCGCGATCGCCGCCACGGTCGACGTCAGCGACCGCGGAGCCATTGACCACGCCCTCACGCGCGTGCGCAGCGAGCTGGGGCCCGTCGAGATCATGGTCACCAGCGCTGGACTCGACGAATTCGTGTCCTTCACCGACCTCACCACCGCCCAGTGGGACCGCATGCTCGCGGTGAACCTCACCGGGACGTACCACTGCCTCCAGGCGGCCGTGCCGGACATGCTCGCGACAGGCTGGGGCCGGATCGTGACGATCTCGTCGTCCAGCGCCCAGTCGGGCGCGCGCCGCATGGCGCACTACGTCGCGTCAAAAGCGGGGATCGTCGGGCTGACGAAGGCGCTCGCCCTGGAGCTCGCGCCACATGGCATCACGGTGAACACGATCCCGCCCGGGTTCATCGAGACTCCGATGACCAGGCGCGCCGAGGCCAGCGGCAGTATCCCGAGCATCGAGCTCGTCGCCGAGCAGACCCCGGTGCGCAGGGCTGGGACTCCCGACGACATCGCGGCCGCCTGCGCGTTCCTCTGCTCGGAGGACGCCGGCTACATCACGGGCCAGCAGATCAACGTCAACGGTGGTTGGTACTTGTGACCACGAGCGGCCCTCGCATCCCGCCCCTGCCGATAGCGGAGTGGGGCGACGACGCGGTGGCCGCGCTGCGCGCCGCGTACGGTCCCGCAACTGTCGACCGTTTCCTCTCCGACGCCCCTGACGCACTGCGAGTCCCGAACGCGCTCACGACGATGATGCGCCACCCGACCCTCGCCGGACCGTTCCTCACCTACAACACGGTGCTCTTGAGGGCGTCGGCCTTGGAGCCACGGTGGCGCGAGCTCATGGTCCTGCGCGTCGCCTGGAGAACACGGTCCAACTATGAGTGGGTCCAGCACGTGCGCCTGGCCCCGAGGTACGCCATCACCCCGGCGGAGATCGACGCGATCGCCCAGGGCGCCGACGCCCCCACGTGGGAGCCGCTCGAGGCCGATCTGCTCGCCGCGACCGATCAGCTCCTCGAGCACTACCGCATCGACGACACCACGTGGGCTCGACTGTCAGAGCAGCTCGACGAGCGCCAGCTCGTGGAGGTCGCGTTCGTCGTCGGCACTTACACGTGCCTGGCGATGCTGTTCAACAGCGTCGGGCTCGAGGTCGACCCCGAGCTTGACGCCAGCGCGGCTCCCCCGCTGCCGGACGCCGGTGGCCAGCCGACGGCCTCGCCTACCTAGGCGCCTCGATGGCCGACAGTCGCCGCAGGCTGTCGACCAGCTGTTCGACCGGCGTGCCGGTCGGGTACACCGCTGCGGCGCCGGCCGCCTCGAGGCGTGCGACGTCGCGCCTCGGTATAGTGCCACCGACCACAACCAAGGTGTTGTCGGCGCCGGCGGCGCGCAGCGCCTTCACGGTCTTCTCGGTGAGCGCGACATGGGCGCCGCTCAGGATGCTCAGCCCAACAATCCGGACGTCCTCCTGCACCGCGACGGCCGCGATGGTGTCCGGACGTTGGCGGATCCCGAGGTAGATCACCTCGAAGCCCGCGTCGCGGAGCACGCGCGCGACGAGCTTCGCGCCACGGTCATGTCCGTCGAGTCCCGGCTTGGCGACAAGGACGCGGACCGGCATCAGAACACCGCTGGCTGCTGGAACTCGCCCCATTGGCCCTTGAGCACATCGACCATCTCCCCGACCGAGCAGTACGCCTGAGCGCAGTCGACAAGCAGCGGCATCAGGTTGACATCGTCCTGCGCAGCCGCCTTGTCCAACGCGTCAAGCGTCGCTCGAACGTCGACGTCCGAGCGCGAGCGCTTCACCGCCGCGAGGCGCTCGAGCTGACGGGCGCGCCCTCGCTCGTCGAGCTCGTACCCCTCGACCTCGGGGGGCTCCTCGTCGGTCTGGAAGCAGTTGACGCCGACGATCTCGCGCTCGCCGGAGGCCACCGCCTGCTGGACCCGGAACGCCTCGTCCGCGATCAGACGGTGCAGGTGGCCTTCCTCGACCGCCCGGACCATCCCGCCCCGTCGTTCGAGGTCATCCATGATCTCGATGACTCGGGCTTCGACCTCGTCGGTCAACGCCTCGACGTAGTACGAGCCGCCGAGCGGGTCGGCGACGCGCGCGACGCCGGTCTCGCAGGCAAGGACCTGCTGGGTTCGCAGGGCGAGGGTGGCTGAGTCCTCGCTCGGCAGCGCGAACGGCTCGTCCCATGCAGCCGTGAACATCGACTGCACACCTCCGAGTACCGATGCCAGCGCCTCGTAGGCGACGCGCACGATGTTGTTGTGAGCTTGCGGCGCGTAGAGCGACGCGCCACCCGCGACGCACCCCACGCGGAACATGCACGACCGATCCTCTTTGGCGCCGTACCGCTCGCGGACGATGTGCGCCCACCGCCGCCGTCCCGCACGGTACTTGGCGATCTCTTCGAAGAAGTCGCCATGTGTGTAGAAGAAGAAGGACACCTGGGGAGCAAACTCGTCGATTGTCATCCGGCCCCGAGCGATCACCTCATCGCAATAGGTGATGCCGTCCATCAGCGTGAAGGCCATCTCCTGCGCGGCGTTCGCTCCCGCGTCACGAAAGTGCGCGCCGGCAACCGAGATGGCGTTGAACCTCGGTACCTCGTCTGCGCAGAACTCGATCGTGTCGGCGATCAGTCGGAGCGACGGGCGTGGCGGCCAGATCCACGTTCCCCGGCTCACGTACTCCTTGAGGATGTCGTTCTGGATGGTGCCGCGCAGCTTCGCCCGGTCGACGCCTTGCTTCTCGGCGGCGGCGACGTAGAAAGCGAGGATGATCGCCGCCGTGCCGTTGATGGTGAAGCTCGTGCTGATGGCGTCGAGCGGGATCCGGTCGAACAGAATCTCGACGTCGGCGAGTGTGTCGAGTGCGACGCCGACACGCCCGACCTCTTCCTCGACCTCGGGATTGTCCGAGTCGTACCCGCACTGAGTGGGGAGGTCGAACGCCACCGACAGGCCGGTGACCCCCTGGTCGAGGAGATAGCGGTAGCGCTCGTTGGATTCCTCGGCCGTGCCGAAGCCGGAGTATTGGCGAATGGTCCAGACGCGGCCGCGGTAGCCGTCGACGAAGTTGCCGCGCGTGAACGGGAACTGCCCGGGCGGTGGGATCGACTCGGGCGGCGGGAGGGATTCGGGTCCGTAGCTGACCCGGAGGGGGATGCCGGCCTCGCTGCGGACCGAGTCGTCCATCGCGGCGAAGCCTAGCGGAAATCACCTATCCGCAAGCGCGCAACGCTGCCGTAGAAGAATGAGAGTGTTATTCTCGCGCTCAGTCACACGAGGAGACGTCGCCGATGCCCGACCGCGAGGCGCCCCGTTCGCCGGGCGGGGTACGCGTCGAGGTGCGTGCCAGCGTCGCCGTGGTCACCATCGACCGGCCCGATGCCCGCAACGCCATCGGCTTCGCCACCGCCGACGAGCTCGAGGCCGCGCTGGACCACGTCGTCGAATCGGACGCCGCGGTGCTGGTCCTGCGGGGCGGAGGCGACCGGGCGTTCGTGTCGGGTGGCGACCTCAAGGAGCTGAGTGCCGTCCGGACCCACGAGGAGGCGGTGAGCATGGCGAGCCGCGTGCGGCGGCTCCTCGACCGGGTCGCGGCCTTCCCACTGCCCGTCGTGGCCGCCCTGAACGGCCACGCGCTCGGCGGCGGGGCTGAGGTCGCCATCGCTGCCGACATCCGCATCGCAGCCGACGACATCAAGATCGGGTTCAATCAGGTCTCGCTCGGAATCATGCCGGCCTGGGGCGGGGCCGAGCGCCTCGCCCAGGTGATCGGCCGCGGCCGGGCCCTGCTGGCGATCACCCGCGGGCAGCTCTACGACGCGGCGGCGGCGCAGCGACTCGGCCTCGTCGACCTCGTCGTCCCACGACTCGAGTTTGAACATGAGTGGCAAGACCTCGCTCGAGACCTGGCGGCCACGGCACCCGGAACAACCCGCGCGGTGAAGTCTGTGCTCACGGCCGCAGTCGCGCCGTGCCAGCCTGATCTCGAGGACAGCGCGACGGCCGCGTTCGCACAGCTGTGGACAGGCGACGCGCATTGGGCTGCGGTCGAATCCATGGAGCAGAAGCGGAAAGCGGGTTGATCGGCGCGCGGCAACGGCGCTCTCCGCGTCAGGCGCGCTGCTACCGTGTGAGGAATGGAAGCGGGTCCTGACATGGCCGAAGCCACGCCCACGGGCGACGTGAACGAGCCGGCGTGGCGGAAGCGCGCGGTGTCGCGCAGTCTCCACGCCGCCCGCTCGCGGGCCGAGCAGCGCGTCCAGCGGTTCCTCGACGCGGCGTTCGAACTCATCGATGAGAAGGGCACGGCCGATTTCACGATCCAAGAGGTCATTGATCGGTCGAAGCAGTCCCTTCGCGGGTTCTACCAGTACTTCGACGGCAAGGACGAACTGCTGCTCGCGCTCTTCGAAGACTCCATCATCGAGTCGGCCGTGGACCTCAGCGAGGCGGTTGATGGCGAAACCGAGCCCCTCGCCCGTCTCCGAGCGTTCATCATCCGGCTCCATGAATGGAGCGAGCCCGCCGTGACACCACGGAAGCGCGGATCGCACAACCGCCGCCCAGTCTCCGAGTTCGCGGTGCAACTCGCGGTCGCCCATCCCGAACGAGTGAAGGCAGCCATCGAGCCGGTCTCACGCATGCTGCTCAGGCTTCTCGATGAGGCCGCCGCAGCGAAGGCGATCAACGTATCCGACACGAAACGAGCGGCCACGCTCGTGCAGCAGACCGTGATGTACAACTGGTTCGGGAACCGCCTGGATCCACGAATGCGGATCACCGCCGACGAAACCTGGGAATTCTGCCTCCACGGCCTCGGGGGCTGAATCCCAGCGGGCCCGCCGAGCTGGCGTCAGACGCGGTCGAGGTCGAGCATTCGGATCGCGTTCCCCCGCAAGACCTTGTAGCGCTGTCCTTCCGTGAGGCCGGCCGTCATCCGCTCGACCTCTTCGCGTACGAAGGGCCACGTCGTGTCCGTGTGTGGATAGTCGGTCTCGAAACAGACGTTGTCCTCACCGACCTCGTCGATCGACGCGACCCCGTGGACGTCGTTCGTGAAGCACCCGAAGATCCGGCCGCGGTAGTAGGTCGACGGAAGCTCCGGGATCGTTTCCTCTGCCCGGGTCCAGCTCGAGTGGTACTTCCAGATGTTGTCGGCCCGCTCGAGCGCGTACGGGATCCAACCGATCTGGCCCTCCGAGTACGCGAGCTTCAGCTCCGGGAACCGGACCAGCACTCCCGAGAACATGAAGTCCGCCAGCGAAGCCATCGAGTTGTTACACGACAGCATGATCGCGGTCGATGGCGGCGCGTCCGGTGACGCGGCGGGCATCTTCGACGACGACCCGATGTGCATGCACAGCGTGGTCCGAGTGTCCTCGCAAACCGAGAACAGCGGGTCCCAGTAGCCAGTGTGGATACTGGGCAGACCCAGATGCGTCGGGATCTCGCTGAAGCACAGCGCTCGTGCACCCCGGGCCGCGTTGCGCGCGACCTCCGTCACCGCGAGGCCGACGTCCCACAGCGGGATGAGGCAGAGTGGGATCAGTTGGCCGTTGGAGCCGGCACACCAGTCTTCGATCATCCAATCGTTGTAGGCCTGCACGCACGCCAACCCGAGCTGGAGATCTTCGCCTTCTAAGAACGTCTGACCGCAGAAACGCGGGAACGTCGGGAACGCCAGCGAGCCGTCGACGCCGGCGAGTGCGAGATCGTCGGCGCGAGCGGTGGGGTCGTAGCAGCCTGGCCGCATCTCGTCGTACGTCATCGCGGCGATGAACATCTTGGTGCGGTCGAAGCGCTGCACGTCACCGTCGGGCGTCGCGTCGAGCGGGATCGCGACGTGCCGCTTGTGCACGTAGATGAGGCGGTCCTCGTAGAGCCAATAGTCGCCCCAGCGACCATCCTCGGTGATCTCCTGCTTATAGGCGGCACCAACGTCGAGTGAGAATTCACCCCACCGGGCCCGCTCGACGCGCGGCCCACGGTCACGCATCTTTGCCGGCAGTCGGTCTTGCCAGAGGTGCGCAGGCTCGACCACATGGTCGTCGACGCTGATGATGCCGGGGAGGTCGATCATGGTGCAGCTCTCTCCTCGTCTGCGAGCGGGTCGTGCGGGCGACCCGAATCGAAACCGCCGTTCTTGCGCATGAACGTGGTGGCACGTCGAAAGAGTCGCCACCCGTCGGGCGTTCGCCGGTACTCGTCGCGGTACCAGCCCAGCCGCATGGCGTGGGTCTGCTGATCGATGAACACGAAGTGCTGCATCCCGGTGGCGCGATCGCCGTCGAGCTCAACCACCGGCATATTGCCGATGAACTGGCCCCGTGGAGCAGCGGCCAGAAGTGCCGGGAACCGGTCGAGGGCGTACGCGGTCCCGAACGCGTTGTACTCGGCGTCCGAGGTGAACACGTCGAGCCATCGATCCTCGACGAACTGACTCGTGTAGGCCATGTAGCGTGCACACAGCGCGTGGAGTTCGACGAGGTCCGAGACCCGTTGTGCTTCGTCGGTGATGCCGTCCCCCTCCCCGTCCCTCCCCGGCTGCTCACCCCGCCGCCACCCGAAGGTGGAAGTCACGCACTCAGTATTCGAGAATTAGATTATCAGGCGCGACCGGGACCTGAACGGCGCGCAACGAGCGGTCGACCACGACACCGAGCGTGTCGTCGGTCCACCAGCCCTCGGTGAGGTAGCGCTCCCGGAGCTCGACCGGCACCTGCCGCAACGGCCAGCGTTCGTCGGCGGCCATGACAGCGGTGGGCCCGCCTCAGTCGCGAGGGGCCGGTCTCGCGAACACCGAGCGCAGCCACGGACCGATGCGGGCGAACGCCTCTTCGGCGGCCGGCAATTGGAAGTTGATGAAGCCGTGGGGCTGTCCTGGGCAGCAGAGCTCATCGACTTCGACGCCGTCGTCTTGGAGTCGTCGTGCGTAGAGCCGACCCTCGTCTCGGAGCGGGTCGCAGCCGCCGAGCACCACCATCGCGGGCGGGAGGCCGACGAGGCTCTCCGCCTGCAAGGGCGCCGCAAATGGGTCGCCCGAGAGATCGCTCCCACCGGTGTAGCGATCCCAGAACGCGTCCGAGGTCGCGCTGCTCAAGACGATGCCGTCGAACTCCTCGCGGGACGGATGGGCCCTCGAGTTGCCGTCGACCCCCGGGTACATGAGCACCTGAGCAGCCAGCGGAGCGTCGAGCTTCCCTCGCAGCCGCAGCGTCACCGCCGCGGCGAGGTTGCCTCCCGCGCTCTCGCCGGCCACGGCGACGCAACCCGGTGGCACACCGAACCGCGATGCGTTCGCAACCGCCCACCGAGTGACGGCCTCGCAGTTGTCGAGGCCCTCGGGATACGGGTGCTCGGGCGCGAGGCGATACTCGACCGACACCACCATCGCGCCGGTGGAGTGCGCGAGGCTCCGGGCGACGTTGTCCATGAGCCCCACGCTGCCGATGCAGAAGCCGCCTCCGTGGAAGTAGACGACCAGTCCCGTCGGCGGACGGTCGTGTTCGTAGAGCCGCACGGGAACGCCGGCCACGACGTCATCGGTCACTCGCGCGATGGCGCGGGTCGGCGGTGCTCCGACGGGACCGCGGGCGAGCGCGAGCATCTCCGGGGAGAAGTCCTCGAACGGCTGGCCCATGATCGGGTTCGCGGCGAAGCACTCGGTTACCCGAGGGTCGAGCACACCTTCGTCGTCCATGATGCCCCTCCGTTGCAGAAGCGTTCTTCGCGGAATACGATAACGCCATTCTCACCGAGGGTCGCGACGTACAGACCGTGCGCATATCGCGGCTCGACCTGCGCACACAGCCGGTGCACAAGCTCCCGTCAGGAGAGCGGTGCCCCACGCCAGGCGGCGGATGGCGCCATGGCTGACATCGAGCTGTCCTGCGGCTTACCGCCGGGCCCGGACTTCGCCGACCTAGCCGTGCTGGCCGAGGAACTGGGCTACGTCCGGGTCTGGATCTTCGACTCAGCGCCGCTGTGGGAAGACCCCTTCGTGCACCTCGCGTTGGCCGCCGCGCGAACGAGGCGCATCGGCCTCGCCACCGCCGTTCTGATTCCATCCGAACGGTCCGTGATGGCAATGGCAGCCGGAATCGCGGCCATCGCCCGCCTGTCCGGCGGCCGATTCCGGGCCTGCTTCGGCACCGGGTACACGGCTCGCCTGGCGATGGGCCAGAGCCCCCTCTCTCTGGACAGGCTCTTCGGGTACGCGAGCACGCTTCGCCAGCTCCTTCGAGGGGAGGCGGCGATCGTCGACGGCGCGGCGGCACGGATGCTTCATGCCACTGGCTTGACCGAAGCCCGGCCGATCCCGGCTCCCTTATGGCTCAGCGTGTTCGGCCCGCGCGGCACCGAGCGGGCGACCGATGTTGCCGACGGAATCATCGGACCGCCCCACCCCACGCTCCCAGCCGCGACGATGACTTCCGGCACGGTGCTCGATCCTGGCGAAGACCACCGATCGAGGCGGGTCCGAGAGGCAATCGGTCCGTGGCGAGTCATCGGACCACACGCGGCCTGTGCCAGCGGTGGCCCGCCTCTCGTTGATGCCATGCCCGGCGGACAGGCGTGGCGAGCAGAACTCGAAGCGCTCGCGCCGGAGGTCGACCGCCACCTGTTGACCTTTGAGGGACATGTCACTCATCTCACTGATCGGGACCGCCACCTCCTCGAGTACATCGACACCGACACGATGGTCGGCGATTCGGTGAGCATCAGCGAGCAGCTCACACGACTCGCCAGCGCCGGCTTCCAGGAAGTCATCTACACACCGACTGGGCCTCACGTCGCGCGAGAGATACGCGCCTTCGCAGCTGCTCACCAGCAGCTCCGGGCCGCCCACTGATCTCCCGGCACTGGGTGACTCGTACCAGGCTCGGGCCGCGTGCACCGACTCGAACTCCAGGACGACGGTCTGATCGCCCTACCAGACGAATCGCGGCTCAGCGCGGGGGCAGCGCGTCGCTCGGCACGCCGAGTCGAGCACCGAAGGACTCGGGTGTAGGGGAAGCACCGCTAACGCCGCCACTGCGCTACCGTCCGCGAGGGTCCGTCAGCGCCGAGGAGGAAGCGATGGCGATCGACCGTCAGGAATCACCGTATCGACGCGGTCACCGCTATGACCGGCTGCCCATACCGATGGTCGAGGAGCACTGCATCTCCGTCGACGCCGGGGCGGTCCAACTCGTCGTGGAGTCCCGCACCCTGACGAACGAGATCATCGAGAATGCGCTATCCGGCACTGTCGATGCAGAGATCCCCTTCGACGATTTCGGCGCCACACTCCACGTTTGTGGAACGGCTGACGGTCTTGAACATCTGCGATTCGACTGCTTCGAGAATGAGCCGCACTACCACTACATCGAGCAGGCGACCTGTGCGAACACCGTGGTGCGCATCGACGAGCTGGCGGTCGGCGACCCCATCGAGTTCTCACTCGCCTGCGTCGAGCACCATCTCCCCGACATGCTCCGTCACTGCCGCGCCCCTGGCCTCGCCGATGAGGTCGCCGACCAGCCCGACAAGATGCGCGCGGCGATCGTCGAGGTCCGAGGGCTCATGAGGCAGGCCCGCTCCCTGGTGGCGTGAAACCCCGAGGCCGGAGGGCGCCGGTTCCGAACGGGCCCGACGGTCTCCGAGCGACGGTCGGGCGGAGACGACCGACGACGCGCGAGTTCCGGGGACCACTGCTCGACGAGCCTGCGGCGCCCACCGCGCGTGTTCGTGCGATCGAGCTTGACCTCAGCCGGCGGTCACGAACTCGGCCGCCCGATGGTGAAAGCGCCATGTGCCGCCCTCGTGGTGCAGGGTGTCGTGGTATCGGCCCACGAGCTGGATCGCCCAGCCGGCATCGCCCTGCAGGACGAAGATCACGTCGCTGACCGCGTTGGCCTGGTGGTCATTCCAGTCGGTCACGAGGGTGTTAACCACGAGATGGCGTTGGGCTCGCACCGGCTTCCACCTGGAGTAGGCCTCGCGGAGGGCGTCGTGGCCTTCGTACGTACCCAGGCCCGGGATCTCGCAGCCGCCGTCCTGGCAGAAGGTGGCGACGACGTCGTCGGTCCGGCCGTCGTCCAGCGCCTGGGTGTACGCCGCGATCGTCGCACGGACCCCCTCGACGACCTCCGAGTACGTCGTCGTCGGCGTGCTCATCTGCCCGGTCTCCCGAGTCACGTGTCGCTCCCTTCGCCTCGAACCCCGCGCTCAGAAGCCGAGGTCAAGGATCGGTTGGTCGAAGGGATACACGTTGACCGACTGCAGCGCCGGGAGCAGCTGCTCGTAGGAAAGGCCGGCGAGGAAGCCGTCGACGGTCCGTTCGAAGTTCGAGATATGTCCCTCGAGCTGCCCGTTCAGGCGCATGTACTCGAAGCCCTTCGCGTGCAGGCCCTTCTGCTGCCTCGGCAGGTTCGAGAAGTCCTGCGTGGGGATCGGTGGCCACCGTGGATCGTCACACTCCCACACTTCGGGCGGCGTGGGCTTCGCCGGTTCTTGGCGCTCGGGGAAGCGCGTGAGCGACCAGATCTCCATCAGCGTCTCCTCCGGTCCGAGCGGGCGGAAGCGGTACGAGGAGGCGCTGCTGTACATGGGCAGCACGAACCAGTGCGGGAAGCACGATAGGAACGACAGGTTGATCCCTCGCGTGTCGAGATCGTTCAGGTCGGGCATTTCGGCGCCCGCGTCCCGGTGCCAGCGCATCACGGCGTCGTTGAGCGCACGATTCCAGGTCGTGACCGCGAGCGTCGGGTTCGCGGGCAACTCCAGGTTTCGCAGACCTTCCGCGACGCGCACGTCGTTCGCGTGCACCATCCCGGCCATGCCGTCGCTCATCGCGCGCAGGTAACGGATCTCCGCGTCGATGAATGCGTGGGGGTCGAACGCCTCACCATCACGCAGCGAGTACCTCATCCCGGGGATGGCGAGCTGGGGATGGGTCTCCACCACGTGGTACATCTCGACGAACGCCTCTTCGGCGAGCTTCCAGTTCACGGGGAGACGGCACGCGTACCACCACTCGGTCCGCAGCGACTCCACCCCCCACTCATCGAGGATGGAGGCGGCCGGCTCGAGACACTGCCGGACCGGCAGGGCGTCGTCGTCGAGGTTGATCCACGCGCACCCGCCCCATGCCTCGCACCGTACGGGAACGAGGTCGATATCGGACTGCGCCAGGTTGTGCTCGGCGAACGTCCGCCTCCGGGGGACGGCCGTGTTCTTGCCGTCCAGGCCGTAGCGCCACCCGTGGAACGGACACGTGAACCCGCTCTCGCAGGTCCCGCGACCCTGGGCGAACCTGACGCCACGATGGCGGCAGGCGTTCTGGAACGCCCTCACCCCCATGTCGTCGGTGCGCAGCACCACGACCGACTGATCGAGGAACTCGTACTCGACGAAATCGTGCGGCTGTGGGATCTCTTCGAGCCGGCACGCCATCTGCCAGACGCGAGGCCAGAGCAGCTCGGTCTCCAACTGGTAGAAGTCCGGATCGAAGTAGCGCTCCTTCGGGACCCGGTCCGGGAGCTCCGAGTCCATCGCAAAGGGCACCGGAAGTCCCGTCCGCTTCCGATCCACGATCGCCACGCCGGGCCCCCTTCCCCTTTGGAGGTTGCTCTCGCACTGCATACTAACCGGTCGGTACAATATGCGACCCCGGGAGGGCGACGGTCACCGCATGGACTCCTCCGAAACCGCACTCGACGACAGCTCGCGTCGGCGCGCGGCCGACGTCGACGTGCTGGTCGTCGGTGCCGGCGTCACCGGCATCTACCAGCTGTATCGCGCTCGCGAAGCGGGTTTCACCGTGCTGCTGCTCGAGGCCGGTGGTGGCGTTGGGGGTACGTGGTACTGGAACCGCTACCCCGGGGCACGGTTCGACTCCGAGAGTTACACCTACGCGTACCTGTTCTCCCAAGAGCTGTTCGAAGAGTGGGAGTGGCGAGAGCACTTCGCCGAGCAACCGGAGACCGAGCACTACCTAAACCACGTGGTCGACCGGTTCGACCTTCGGCGCCACATCCGATTCGACGCCAAGGTCACTTCGGCCGTCTACGACGAGCCGTCAGGAACGTGGACCGTGCTGGTCAGCGACGGCACCGAGTTCCGGACCCGGTTCCTCATCGCTGCGACCGGCGTCCTCTCGGTGCCGTATTTCCCGGATGTGCCTGGGCGCGAGGAGTTCCGCGGTCACGCCTACCACACCGGGCTATGGCCCGAGACGCCGGTTGACTTCGGCGGTAAGCGCGTCGCGATCATCGGGACCGGATCCAGCGGCGTACAGCTGATCCCTGCCATCGCCGGCGAGGTTGCCTCCTTAACGGTCTACCAACGCACCGCCAACTGGTGCACACCGCTCAACAACGCGCCGATCACGTCCGACGAGCAGGCTCGGCTCCGGCGTGACTTCGAAGCGATTCGCGAGACGCTGAACACCTCGGCGCATGGGTTCCTTCATGTCGCGCATGATCGCGCCACCTTCGACGATTCGAAGGAGGAACGGTGGGCGTTCTTCGAGAGGATGTGGAACAGCCCCGGCTTCTCAAAGCTCACGAGCAACTACACCGACCTGACGTTGGATCCCGCCGCGAACGCAGAGTTCTGCGAGTTCATCGCCGAGAAGGTCCGAGGCATCGTGGAGAATCCAGAGACCGCGGACAAGCTGATCCCCAAGGACCATCGGTTCGGCGAGAAGCGTCCGCCCTTCGTGACCAGCTACTACGAGACCTACAACAACCCGAACGTCTCGCTCGTCGATCTCAAAGAGACACCCATCGTGCGCATGACGGAGCGCGGGATCGAGACGGCCGACGGTACTCAAGAGTTCGACATCGTCGTGTGGGCGACCGGCTTCGACTTCGGCACCGGCGCACTCGCGCGCATGGGGATCCGCGGACGCGACGGTCTCGCGCTCGAGGACCAC
>Ga0182024_10004575_pt1 | contig 31681 bp, 21 predicted proteins | sample P32metaG_FD_120480 | JGI IMG/M metagenome (GOLD analysis project Ga0182024, IMG submission 120480) | Permafrost microbial communities from Stordalen Mire, Sweden - P3-2 metaG (Illumina Assembly) | ecosystem: Environmental > Terrestrial > Soil > Wetlands > Permafrost | place: Sweden: Stordalen...
AAACCTGGGCTTGTCCGGTGTCATCACCAACGATGCGGGGGCCTCCTTTGAGATTCAAGCCGCCGCGGCATTCAATTATCAAGGTGGCTCTCCACGGTTTGACAATGCGGGGACTTTTCTACCCTCTCCGACAGGAACCACCGCCTTTTATTCCATTGCCTTTAACAATTATGGAGCAATCAACCTGACTGGCGGGGGCCTCCTGTCGTTGGGAGGCGGCGGAGCGCAGTGGGGACCTGTAACTGTTCCAACAGGGGCCACAATCAATTACGCCGGGGGCACTTTTAATGCAAGTGCCAGCTCCTCCATCACCGGGGCGGGGACGCTGCAGGTCAGCGCCGGGACGGCCAACCTGGCCGGGATTGTCAATGTAACCGGGACCAATTTGTTCTCGGCGGGCATCGCCAATCTGACGGGCAACTACACCTGCGTCGGCAGCACCCTGCTGAACATTGCCGGCGGCACGGCCAATTTCGACGGCAGCGGCACAGTGGCGCCCCAGGTTCTCAATCTCAATGGCGTCCTGGGCGGATCTAATACCGTGACGGTGGGCAGCGCGATGAATTGGACCGGCGGCACCATGGATGGCAGCGGGCAAACCACCATTAAGCCTGGCGCAACCCTGAGCATTGCCGGTTTCACCGGCTACGGCGGCGTTGGCCTGAGCACGCGCACGTTGGAAAACGGCGGAACGGTGGTCTGGGGCGGCGGAAACCTGGGTATGAACAGTTGTATTATCACCAACGATGCGGGGGCCTCCTTCCAGATTCAAGGCGCGGCGGCATTCAATTATCAAGGTGGCTCTCCGCAGTTTGACAATGCGGGGACTTTTCTACCATCTCCGACAGGAACCACCGCCTTTTATTCCATTGCCTTCAACAACTATGGAGCAATCAATCTTGACGCCGGGGGCCTGTTGTTGCTGGAAGGGGGTTATTTATGCACTTCCAATTCGGTTGTTAATTATGCCATTGACGGCAAAACGCCCGGAACCAATTTCGCGCAAATCCAAGCTCCAGGCGCCATCACATTGAACGGGACGCTCAACGTCAACCTGACCAACCATTATGTTCCAACGACAAATGACTCATTTACTCTGGTGAGCGTCGGGACACGCAACGGCGCGTTCGCAAATTTCACTTATCCATCCAACAACGTGTCGATGGTGTTGAGCAATACGGCCACCTCGGTGATCGTCCGTGTCACAAGCGTTGCATTGCAGCAGACCGCCCTATCGGCCCCTGCGGGCATCATCAGTTGGTGGCGCGCGGAAAGTAACGCTGTGGATTCCGTCGGCACGAACAATGGCGTCCTGACGAACGGCGCGTCTTACGCCGCCGGCGAGGTCGGGCAAAGTTTCCTTCTGGACGGAACCAGCGGCTATGTGGTGATTCCCGATTCGCCAAGCCTGGAGCCGGTCTCGGTGACATTGGAAGCCTGGGTGAAAATATTTTCCACCAATGGAACCCAGCTCATTTTCGCCAAACCGCTCGGTTCGGGCACTTTTGATTCCTACGGGTTGGCGCTTGCCAATGGCGCGCCGTTGGCGGCCATTTGCGACAACAGCGGATTTGGGACTTTTCTTTCAATCACCAACACGCTGACGCTGGGCGAGTGGTATCATCTGGCATATACTTATGACGGAACCAGCGGCCAGGAAGCGCTGTATGTGAACGGGGTTGCCGTGGCTTCCGCCAATGCCGGGAAGTCCATGAGCTACGACGCGCATCCGTTGCTTTTGGGAGCAGACATTGAAAACGGCGTGCCGAGTTATTTTCTTGATGGGCAAATCGACGAGGCGACAATCTACAACCGGGCGCTTGGACCGAACGAGATCGCCTCGATTTATAATGTTGGTTCCTTCGGCAAACAGCTTCCGTTCGCGTTGATACTGTACATGGAGGATGTCACACCGACTACCGCTCGCCTCTACTGGTCCACCAACTATCCGCTTTATCACCTGCAATACAACACCAACGTTGGCACCACCAACTGGGCTCCGACTGGACTGATACCCGTGGTCACAGGAGCAAACTTTGTGGTTACCAACTCCCTGTTCGGCGCGGAGGGGTTTTATCGCCTGAGCCAGTAGCCAGTATTCGGCATGGCCCGGTCAAACGACCAACAAAGAACGCGCCTGGTCCCAACTCGGCACGAGCGGGAGCGGAAATCATTTCGTGGAGTTTGGCCTGTTCACGGCGCACTCAAAAATCAACGATCTTGAGCCGGGAACCTATGTCGCGTTCCTGGAACTGCCACCAGCATCGCCGAAGGCGCGGTTGCTTCCTGTCCATATTTAACCAGCCTGACGATCCTTAGCGGCGTGACAACCATCGGAGAAAACGCATTCGCCGGGTGTGCCACACTAACTAACGTCATTCTCCCAGACAGCCTGCCCACGATTGGGAACGAATTCGCCAAGGATTTCGGCAAGCCAGGATTTCGACGCGTGCGCCCATAGAAAATCAAATCAACCGAACATGGTTGTCCCGGAAGTGGGCAGCATCCAAGCGTTTCAAGAGGAACGTCTCGGCGAAGAAGGGCTCGCCGACGACCTGCGGGAAGGTCTTCAGAATTTTGAATTGGCCATTGGCCTTGGTTTCACCAATGTAAACATTCTTGGTGCAATGATGGTTGGTTTGAACGGTAATCTTGCCGCCGGGACCTTCGAAGCTGACATCACCTGATTCGAGCACTCTGCGCACGGCATCGACGTCAAATGTACCGGCTTTTTCCACGGCCTTCTTCCACAGATAAACGCCGCTGTAAGAAAGAACAATCGGGCTGTCTACAGCTCGCTTTTCCTTGATAACACCAGGGTAGCTTTCGGTTTTCAGCCAACTGTACCAGTTCTTGACGAAGGATTTGTTCGCCGGTGTTTTGAGCGACATGAAATAACTCCAGCAACCGAGTTCACCTACAAGCTTCTTAGTTGGCAAGCTGCGGAGTTCGTCTTCCGCCAAGCTGAAAGAAACCACTGGACAGTCCGCCGGCTTCAAACCTGCTGCCACGATTCTCTTGAAGAAAGGGACGTTCGAGGCGCCATTGATCGTGTTGATCACGCAGGCGTCTCCGGAAGCAGCAAATCCCTTTATTTCTGTGGCAATCTGCCGGAAATCAGTGTGGCCAAATGGAACGTATGTGCCCGCGGAAACGACCCCGCCGGAATCATCCTTGCGAAAGCCGCCACCGATATTTTCGGGCGGAACGCCGTGCGTGAGCAGATACATGTAAAGGATTATATTGGTGGTTTGCGGATAAACGTAATCGGTCCCGATCAAGTAGAATTTTTTCTTGCCTTGGTCGAGCAGGTAATTCACCGCCGGTATGGCCTGCTGGTTGACCGTTTCGGCGATGTAGAAGATGCTTTTGGACAATTCTTCACCCTCATATTGGACGGGATAAAAAAGCAATCCGTTGTGCTTTTCAAAAACCGGCTTCACGGATTTGCGGCTCACGGAGGTCCAGCAGCCAAAGGTCACAGCCACCTTGTCATGGACCAGGAGTTCCCTGGCTTTCTCGGCAAACAATGACCAATTGGATGCGCCGTCAACAATCACCGGGTCAATTCTATATGATTTGTCGCCCACCTTGATGCCGCCAGCATTGTTGATTTCATCGAAGGCAAACAACAAAACGTCGCGCAAGGACGTTTCACTGATGGCCATGGTTCCACTTAGTGAATGGAGCACTCCCACCTTGACAGTATCTTGAGCCTTCAATTCCGCTTCCGAGACGCGCTTCCGGCAAAGTTTCAGCAGGGTTGATTCAGTCAGGTTGAGCGGACGGCTTCGGGAATACACCAGACCCCAGGTGCGCTCGAAAACCTTGCGTCCATAGGGCAGGGCAACGACCGCATGACTATCCAATTCCTTTGCGATGCTCCAGCCCGGCAGGAAACTTATGGCCAGCGTGCGCTCCACCAAGTCCTTGATGATCCCCAGATCTTCAATTTCCCCAGCAATGTTCAGCTTGAATTTTTGCCTCAGCATAAAATCCTCGACTTGTTTCCTTTGGTGAGTCGAGCCCTTGATCAAGAAACAGGGATGCTGGCTGACTTCATCTCGAAGCGCGCCATCGCTGACCGCGAGAGGATGCCCGGATTGAACTATCAGGTGATACGAATCGGTCATGACCGGGAAAAAATCTACGGCATCACTGACCGTTGGTTTCTCGGTCAAGATGACGTCGACGTGACTATTTTCCAGCAGGCTGAACGATTCATCAGGGTCAAACGATCTGACTTGCAGCAAAATGTTGGGACATTCCTTGTGAAACCTCAATAAGACAGGCCGGAGAAAAACGGAAAGAAAGGCCGCATCCGCCGCCACGCGCAATCGCCTAGTCCCCCATTTGTTCAAATGGGTCAGTGTCCGGCGAGCTTGCTCCAGTTCATCGATGGCACGGAGGGCGTGGTATAATAGCGCTTCGCCAGCCTCGGTCAGGGCAATTCTTTTGCCCATTTTGGCAAATAGTCGACATCCCACATCCTCTTCCAGCGCGCGCACGGCATGGTGAATGGCCGAGGGCGTCAGATAAAGCCGCCGCGCCGTCTCCACGTAGCTCTCGGTTTTAGCGAGCACCGCGAATGCCGTCAACTGTCTGCTATCGAGCGTTTCATTCATTGATGAATTTCATTCAAGGGTGTTTCTAATTGCTTTCAATTATTCAACGCCACTAGATACACACTTGTTGAACGTGAAATAGGAAGGCTTCTCCCGCATGGGTCAGTTCAATTTTTTTGCCCATTCTGTTCAATAATCTACAGCCAACTTCATCTTCTAAAGCCCGCACGGGGTGGCTCATAGCAGAGTGAGTGAGAAAGAGTTCACCAGTAGCCTCTCCGAAACTTCCTGTTTTCGCCAGATTCGCGAAGACATTCAATTGGCGTGACTCAAGGGGATTTTGCCTTATGTGAACAGCATTCATCGTGTCAGTGAAAAACATTCAATCGACTTTGGGCCTCAGGCTTGCCCGATGGCATTAAGAACGCTTTAAAATTTGCGTGGCAAGATTTCCAAGCCGAACAACCATTGCAATAAGCATATGCCGAGCCATTCGGGTTCGTGGGTCCTTAGAGCGGCTTGAATTTCTTAAAGTTAACTAAGTACAAAAGTTTAGTCACAATTATAAAACCATGCACCAACACACCCGAACAAAGTTCTTCGCCGTGATGAGCGCGGCAATCGCAGCTTTCTTGGCGACAGGAGCGCTTACTGTCCAAGCCCAAACAGATACCAACAAACTTGAGCAAGAAAACAAGGAGCTAAAAGCCCGCCTCGACCGGCTGGAGGATGTTCTGAGAAGGGAAGGAATCACGCCGACCGATGCGCCTAAAGATCCGCCGGTCGCGGCCATGACTTCCGTGTCCATCAGCGGATTCGTCACAGCCTCTTACTTTTCCGATTTGTCTGACTCCCATGACAACCATCCGCCCGGATATCTCTGGAACTCCACCCTCAATTCCTTTACTCTGAATAAGATCAAATTGACCCTTGCCAGCCCGGCGGTGGACAAGGAAAAGTGGGATGCCGCCTACCGCGCTTCGTTTATCTGGGGTTCGGACGCGCCTGTAGTGGATACCGGCAGCACGGCTGGTGGCGTGGCCGCGGGCAACGGCTTCTCCTGGGTTCGCGAGGGTTATATAGAGGTCAATGTCCCCATAGGAACCGGTTTGGATCTGCGGGTCGGTGATCTGATCTCGTTGCTTAATTACGAATCTGGAGATGGCGGAGCTGTGAACGACAACTTCTCCCAAGCCTACGACTGGTATTATACAGGCAACCCGCCCAATGTCGGCATCCAGGCCGGATACGATTTCAATCAGTACATCGGCATTAAGGTTCGTTTGGAAAACGGGCTTTATTCAGGCCCGGCTTCGACCGGCCCCAAGACTTTCATGGGCGGCCTGTATGTCAATCCCATCCCGATGGCGTCGCTGGCGTTTCTGGGTTTTGCCGGACACCAGGACTTCACTCCGGGTTGGGACATTGCTGGCGGATCATTTATTGGTTCGTTTAAGTTGATTACAAACTACAACTTCACTCTCGGCACCGAAGCTGACTACTTCCATTTTTCAGGTTTCGATTCCACAGTCGCCGGTTTCCCGGGCGCCGCCAATTCCGGCGATTTTTGGTCGGTCGCCGCTTGGCTGGGAGCGGACATATGCTCCAACCTCCGCGTTGCCGTGCGCGGCGAGTTTCTGGCCGACCCGACCGGGTTCGGCACGATCTACAATTCGCCAGCGCCGTTGTCGGACGCTTCGTTTCCAACCGCGATCTATGCGACGGGCGCGGGCCAGGATCTGGAGAGCGTTGCCCTGACATTGGATTACAAGCCTGTGCCGACGGTTAAAGTTCAGCCGGAAATTCGGTGGAACCACTCGAATTACGCCAGCGGATTTGGAATTGACGCAAAGAAAGATCAAATCATCGTCGGCATGGGCGTCTCCTACTTATTTTAACTTACCCAATCAAACTAGAACATAAATCATTAGTCCTATGAAAACACGTCTATCCAAATGGCTCGGAGCTTGTACCGCCCTGCTACTTGCCGTAAATGCCCTGGCGGCTGATACAATCAAGGTTGGGATTCTTCACTCGTTGAGTGGAACCATGGCGATCAGTGAAACCTCCTTGCGCGACATGCTTCTATTCGCCTTCGACGAAATCAACGCGGCCGGAGGGGTCAAGATTGGCGACAAGTCATACATGATCGAACCAGTTATTGTAGATGGCGCATCCAATTGGCCGTTGTTTGCTGAGAAGGCCAAGCAACTTCTTGAAGAGGACAAAGTCGCGGTTGTGTTCGGCTGCTGGACTTCGGTCAGCCGGAAGTCCGTCCTGCCGGTTTTCGAGAAGGATAACGGCATGCTCTTCTATCCGGTGCAATATGAAGGCGAGGAGTTATCGAAGAACATATTCTACACTGCCGAGGCTGTCAATCAGCAGGCCACGCCCGCCGTGGACTTCCTTTTGGCGCAGGGCAAGAAGAAATTCTATCTGATCGGCACGGATTACGTTTATCCACAAACCACCAACCTTATCCTCTACAAGTATTTGCTCCTGCATGGCATTAAACTGGAGGACATCGGCGGTGGTCTGCGCAAGGATGATTCCGGCAAGGTGATTTCCGCCGGGAAATACACTCCCTTTGGCCACACCGACTACCAACAAATCGTGGCCGAAATCAAACAATTCTCGGCCGGCGGCGACGCCTGCGTTATTAATACCATCAATGGCGATTCCAATGTGCCTTTCTTCAAGGAAGTCGCCGCCGCCGGCTTGACTCCTTCAGATTGCCCGGTGGTTTCCTTCAGTCTGGCGGAAGATGAACTGCGCGCTCTGCCGACCAAAGACCTAGTGGGCGAATTAGGTTGCTGGACCTATTTCATGTCCATCAAATCCAAGGACAATAAGACCTTTTTGAAAAAGTGGGATGAATGGCTCAAGACCGAGGATCATCCCGGAGTGGTCAAGGAAAACCGGGCGGTGGACAGTCCCATGGTCCTTTCCTACGATGGTGTGTATCTCTGGAAAGAGGCCGTCGAAAAAGCCGGTACTTTTGATGTGGATAAAGTGCGCGAAACGCTGGAGTCAGGGGATATCAGCTTTGAGGGACCTGGCGGAAAGAACACGATGCAGAAGAATCATCATACCACCAAAAATGTGTATATTGGAGAGACACGAGACAACGGCCAATTTAAGATACTCAAGACCTTCGACGGAATCTCCGGCGAGCCGTTCCTCTTGAAAGATCTTGACGATAAACTCGCGGCCATGAGTAAATGATCCGGCGAGTATCTGGCTAGAATTGTTCCCTGGGTATGAAGGGGCGGAGCAGATGCTGATGCTCCGCCCCTCTTTTGTTAATGAAGTCGGTTCCGACATTGTTTGTTTGGCTACTAACCGGGGGCATCTTTTGGGGATGCTTTTCGGCCCAGGCTGATGCGACTTCCGAGGCTGCCATCCGCCAAAAACTCGTGCAGGCCATTCTGAGCGAGGGCCAGACTCAGCAGAAACTCCTGAACGAACTGGCGGAATCAGGCGCCAAGATCGTGCATGATGTCCTGACCGCTTGGACGCGCGACGGAGTCTATCTCTATGACGGACCCGACGGCTCCAAGACACCAATCCTCTTGGACGACCAACTGGACCCCGAGGGCAAAGCGCGCGCCATCCGTATCATAGATGGCGAGTTCGTCAAAGACACCAGTGGCAAGGAACTTCGCTTCGCCTCTGCTGATTTAACGAATGCCGAGACGGACATGCGCCTCCGCGCCTCCATCCAGCAATCCATGGACACGCTGGCGCTCTCGGCGGCCAGTCCCGAGGAGCGCAACTCGGCCGTACTAAAACTTGGTAATTCGCAAAAACCCCGCTACATTCCCATCCTTCAAGCGCGTTTGACCAAGGAAACTGACGCGGCTGTGCGGCGTAGCATCGACGAGGCCATCGCCTTGCTTCAATTGGCCGATCCCGATCCCAAGGTGGAAATAGCCGCTGTCCAACATTTGGCCCAACTCAAGTCCATCGGCTCGGTGGACAACATCAAACGCCTGATGAACAAGCCGGGTTGCCCGGGTGACGTGATTAAAGCCTGCGGTAGCGCCGTGGGAGTCATTGAGAACCATATTACTTTCGTGAATTTCATTGGGACGATCTTCCATGGCCTGAGCCTTGGTTCGATTCTTTTGGTCGTGGCCCTTGGGTTGGCCATTACGTTCGGTTTGATGGGCATCATCAATATGGCGCACGGTGAAATGATCGCCGTCGGCGCTTACACTTGTTATGTGGTGCAGAATATTTTCGGCTCGGGCTTTGGATTTTCCATTACCCTGCCCATTAAATTTGGCGGCAAAAATCTCGGTTTTGGGGCGCACATTCCCGGCCTCCACGCGACCGGATGGTCTTACGAAAGCTATTTTCTTCTTGCCATCCCCTTGAGTTTCCTCATGGCGGCTCTGGCGGGATTGGCTATCGAGCGGACGGTCATCCGCTTCCTGTATCGCCGCCCGCTGGAATCGCTGCTCGCAACTTGGGGTATCTCCCTGGTCATGCAGCAGCTTTTCCGCATGGTTTTCGGCGCGAACAATGTCCAGGTTAATTCTCCCTCCTGGCTTCTGGGCCATTTCTCCCTTAACGATGTGACCTTTGACTACAACCGTGTTTTTGTCATCGCTTTTGCCATCGTCATCGTCATCGGCACATGGCTATTGTTGACAAAGACCTCTTTGGGATTGCTCATTCGCGCCGTCATGCAGAACCGCGCCATGGCCTCCTCTTTAGGCGTCCGCACGGCCCGCGTCAACATGCTTACTTTCGCCTTTGGATCGGGGTTGGCGGGTTTGGCGGGCGCCTTTCTTTCCCAAATCGGCAACGTCGGCCCCAGCCTGGGGCAAACTTATATTGTTGACAGTTTTATGACCGTCGTCCTTGGGGGCGTCGGCAGTATTGTGGGAACGGTTTGCTCTGCCTTCGGCATCGGCACTTTTGATGAAGTTTTGCAACAGACGACCGGCTCACCCGTCACCGGGAAGATTGTTGTCCTGGTAGGCATAATACTGTTCCTGCAATGGAAACCTGGCGGTTTGTTCGCCAGCCGTAGCCGCAGCCTGGATTGATCCTATGTTCTCCAGTGCGTCGAAAAGGGAAAAATGGGGTTTAGTGGCCGCTGCATTGATCATGGTGGTGGTGCTGCCTTTTTTAAACGCCTTTACTCCGGCGGGCACTTTTCTGCACGTCAGCAATTTCAGCATTAACCTTTACGGCAAGTACCTATGCTACGCCATCTTAGCAATCAGCGTGGATCTTCTTTGGGGCTACACGGGCATGTTGAGTTTGGGCCAGGCCCTCTTTTTCACTCTCGGCGGCTACATGATGGGCATGTATTTGATGAGAATGATTGGGGACCTCGGTCAATACCACAAACCCATCCCGGATTTCCTGGTCTTCCTAGGCTGGAGCACTCTACCCACATTCTGGAAGCCCTTTTCAAGCCTTCCTTTTGCCATTATAATGGCATTCCTCCTGCCGGGTGTTCTGGCGGCGATATTCGGCTTTCTCGCTTTTCGCTCCCGTATTCGCGGCGTCTATTTTTCCATCCTAACCCAGGCATTGACTTACGCCGCTTGCCTGCTGTTCTTCCGCAACAGCCTCCTTCTGGGCGGCAACAATGGGTTCACCGATTTTAAATTCATCCTCGGTTATGATCTGCGCACTCCCGCGACCCAACGCGCCCTTTACATCGCAACCGCACTTGCGCTCGTATCGGTCTATCTGGGCTGTCGCTGGTTGAGCAGGACTAAATTCGGCCTGATCCAGCAAGCGATTCGCGACAGCGAAAATCGCGTGCTTTTCAGCGGCTACGCCGCCGGCTATTACAAGCTCTTTGTGTTTGTTTTCTGCGCCCTCATCGCCGCGCTGGGCGGCATTCTTTACGTCCCGCAAGTGGGCATCATCAATCCCAGCGAAATGGGAACGGACAAATCGCTCGAAGCAGTTGTCTGGGTCGCCGTCGGCGGACGCGGCACTTTGATCGGCCCTGTCATCGGCGCGATTTTCATCAATGCCCTCAAGAGTTGGACCACCCGCGCTTATCCTGATATGTGGTTGCTGATTTTAGGCACTCTCTTCATCCTGGTGACGGTCTTCATGCCCAAGGGCATCGTCGGTCTGCCGGAGCAATTGCGCTCTTTGCGCGCTCGTTTCCGGTCCAAATCCACGCCCGCCGCCTCGCCCGAACCCAAGCCGGAACTGGTCAAAACCAAATGAGCATGGGCGGCAAACAGTTTATTTTGATGCTGGAAGGCGTCAACAAGACTTTCGACGGTTTCAAGGCCATTTCGGACTTGAATTTTTACATGGATGAGGGCGAACTCCGCGTCATCATTGGACCGAATGGCGCGGGAAAGAGCAGTATGATGGACCTTATTACTGGCCGCACCCGGCCTGATAGCGGCAAAATTGAATTTGGAGCCGATACTGACCTGACGCGCCTGAACGAATATCAAATCAACCGCTTGGGCATCGGACGCAAGTTTCAAACGCCTTCGGTCTACATCTATCATTCCGTTTTTGAAAACCTGCTACTCTCGCTCAAGGGGCCGCGTAGTGTTTTTTCGTCCGTGTTTCACCGCACGACCGCCGCGCAGCGAGAACGAATTGGCGAAGTGCTTCACACCGTCGGCTTGACCGAGCGCGCCGATTGGAGGGCCGGCTCGTTGAGTCACGGCCAGAAACAATGGCTGGAAATCGGCATGTTGATTGCGCAAGACCCCAAACTTCTTCTGGTGGATGAGCCTGCCGCCGGGATGAGCGACGAGGAAACGCGCAAAACGGGTGAACTGCTCATGAGCCTGGCCGGTCGCCACAGTGTCATCGTCATAGAACATGACATGACGTTTGTCCGTCAGATCGCCCGCAAAGTCACAGTCCTGCATCAAGGTACGGTCCTATGTGAAGGCACTGTGGACCAAGTGCAGAATAACGAGCGGGTCATCGAGGTGTATCTGGGACGGAAAAAAAAGGAGAAAGGCAAGTCATGATGCTGGAAGTCGCCGGCATGGTAGTCTCTTACGAGGGGTCGCGCATTCTGCGGGGAGTCAATCTAGCAGTACCAGAGCGAAGCCTGGTTTGTTTGATGGGCCGCAACGGCGTCGGCAAAACGACTACACTTAAATCGATCATTGGCCTTACCAAGACCGACGCCGGCACAATCAAATTTCGAGGCAACGAAATAACTGGCTCGCCGCCTGACAATCGTGCGCGCATGGGTTTGGCTTATGTTCCGCAAGGGCGGGACATCTTCCCTAACTTGACCGTATGGGAAAACTTGAAAATCAGTCTCGTCATTCATGGCACAAAAGCCAACGGCGAGCTGGATCGCGTCCTGGAGTTGTTTCCGGTGGTCAAAGAAATGCTCCAACGCAAGGGCGGCGTCCTTAGCGGCGGCCAGCAACAACAATTGGCAATCGCCCGCGCCCTTTTGACCAGCCCTTCGCTCTTGCTTTTGGACGAACCGACCGAGGGCATTCAACCCAATATTATTGACCAGATTGGCGATACCCTTTTGAAAATCAAAAAAGAGGGAAAGATCAGCATCTTGCTGGTCGAGCAATATCTGGATTTTTGCCTTGGCGTTGGAGACAGTTTTTACATTATGGATCGCGGCGCGGTTGTGGCTGAGGGGCCGATTGCGCATTTGAACGATGCCATCGTCAAGGAACATTTAACGGTGTGAAGTTTGATCCTGCCAGAGCATCCCTGGGGGTGGGCGTGGTCGCTGGCCGCAGTGCCGCGACGGCGGCATGCGCTTCAAATCCCATGAAACTCCTTATCCCGCGGCCGCGGGGCAAGAGTGTGTGGGCCTGCCTCGGAAGCTTTGGGGGTGGGTTTGTCGCCGGGGACGAAACCAACCTCACTGTGCGCCTGGGAGCTGGTGCCCGTTGCTTTCTCACGACTCAAGCTTCAACCAAGATTTACCGAAATCCCCGCCGTCGCCCGTGCAGCCACACATTGCGTGCTGAACTGGGGGCCGACTCCTTCTTCGTCCTGGCGCCCGATCCTGTCCAATCGTTTGCTGGTTCCTCCTACTCCCAGCGGCAGGAATTTCATTTGCAGTCCGGCGCAAATCTCGTCTTGCTGGATTGGTACTGTTCGGGCCGGGCAGCCCGGAATGAACGTTGGTCTTTCACGAGGCTCCAAAGCCGCAACGAAGTTTTTCAGAGCGAGGAACGCTTGTTGACGGATTCTTTGCTTCTGGATCAAGCCCATGGTCCATTGGCTGGCCCAAGCCGCATGGGCCAATTCAATTGCCTCGCGTTGCTCGTCCTGATCGGGCCGATGATAGCCGCTGCCGTCACGCAGATATTGGCGGCGACGGAAGCTTTGCCGGTCACGCCACGCGCCAAACTGATTATGAGCGCCAGCCCGATTAGACACGGCGTCATCTTGCGCCTCGCAGGAGAGAGTAGCGAAGAGGTTGCGCGGGAAGTGCGCCGATCTCTCGCATTCGTGCCGGAGTTCTTAGGCGACGATCCTTGGGGTAGAAAATGGTGAACTGAGATTATGCATCTTAACCCTCGCGAGATTGACAAGCTCATCCTGCATCAGGCCGGCTTTCTGGCACAAAAGCGGCTGGCTCGAGGTCTTCGGTTGAACCATCCCGAAGCCGTCGCGCTTATCGCCACTCAATTGCTCGAATTCATTCGAGACGGAAAAAGAGTGGCAGAGTTAATGAATCTCGGCCGGCAATTAATAGGCCGTAACCAAGTGATGGATGGCGTGCCCGCGATGATCACCGAAGTGCAGGTCGAGGGCACCTTTCCCGATGGAACCAAACTCGTCACCGTCCATCATCCGATTGCCTCAGAAAATGGAAATCTATCACTGGCCTTGGAGGGAAGTTTTCTGCCAGTGCCTGATCTGGCGGCGTTTGCGACCGTAGGTTCCGAGTTCGAACCCGGCGAATGCATGACGCAGGAAGGCGAATTAGAACTCAATGCTGGCAGAAAGGCCATCTCCCTGGCGGTAACGAATCTCGGTGACCGCCCGGTTCAAGTGGGCAGCCATTATCACTTTATAGAAACGAATGCCTTGCTAAAATTCGACCGCGCTCAAGCCTACGGCAAACGGTTGGATATTCCGGCCGGTACGGCAGTCCGCTTCGAGCCTGGCGAAACGAAAACCGTTCAACTGGTGGAGATTGGGGGCGCCCGAATTATTCGAGGAGGAAATAATTTGGCTGACGGCGCGGTTTCTGATAAAGGCCGGCAGATCGCTGTCGAACGAGCGCTGAAGAAGGGCTTTTCCCATCAACCATCCTAACCACCCATGCCACACAAAATGAAACGTCGGCATTACGCCGAGATGTTTGGACCAACGACAGGCGACCGCGTCCGCTTGGGCGACACTTCACTCGTCCTCGAAGTCGAACGCGATTTCACTGTTTACGGAGACGAATGCAAATTTGGCGGCGGCAAAACCATTCGTGAAGGTCAAGGCCAAGCCACCGGCGTTGGTCAAGCGGAAGCGCTAGACTGCGTCATTACAAACGCTGTGGTCGTCGATTATTCTGGTATTTATAAAGCCGATATCGGGATCAAGAACGGTTTAATTGCGGGCATAGGCAAGGCGGGCAACCCTGACGTCATGACGGGCGTAAGCGATGGTATGATTATTGGCGTAACCACTGAAGTCATTGCCGGGGAGGGAATGATCGTAACGGCAGGCGGACTGGACACGCACATCCATTTTATCTGCCCACAACAAGCGTACGAAGCCATCGCAGCGGGACTGACAACGATGGTTGGCGGCGGCACCGGGCCGGCCACAGGCACCTGTGCGACTACGTGCACGCCGGGGGCATTTTATTTGGAACGAATGCTGCAATCGACAGATGCATTGCCGCTCAACTTCGGTTTTACCGGAAAAGGAAACACGGCTTTGCCCGACGGCCTGCCCGAACAAATCCTGGCGGGTGCTGTTGGTCTCAAACTCCATGAAGATTGGGGGACGACGCCGGCCGCGATTGATTGCTGCCTGACGGTCGCAGACGAGCACGACGTTCAAGTGACCATTCACACGGACACATTGAATGAATCAGGATTCGTCGAAACGACGTTGGCCGCCATCAAAGGCCGCACTATACACAGTTATCATTCCGAAGGGGCAGGCGGCGGCCATGCGCCAGACATTATTCGCATCTGCGGCGAGCCTTACGTGCTTCCAAGTTCCACCAATCCAACCAGACCTTATACCGTCAATACGATCGACGAACATCTCGACATGCTGATGGTTTGTCATCATCTTGATCCCAGCCTTCCGGAAGACGTCGCCTTTGCTGAAAGCCGCATTCGCGGCGAAACCATCGCCGCTGAGGACATTCTTCATGACTTGGGAGCTATCAGCATGATGAGTTCGGACTCACAAGCAATGGGGCGCATTGGTGAAGTGATCACGCGCACCTGGCAGACAGCCGACAAGATGAAACAGCAGCGTGGGTCGCTTCCTGACGAAAAAGATGGAAATGATAACTTGCGTATCAAACGCTATATTTCCAAATACACGATTAATCCCGCGCTCGCGCACGGCATGGCACATTGCATTGGTTCGGTAGAGAGAGGGAAACTGGCCGACCTGGTTTTGTGGAAACCGGCGTTTTTTGGAGTCAAACCGGAAATGGTAATCAAAGGCGGACTGATCGCGTGGTCGCAAATGGGCGATCCGAACGCCTCCATTCCCACTCCGCAGCCCGTGATCATGCGGCCGATGTTTGGCGCCTTTGGTACCGCGGCTGGACGCTCTTCCATTGCTTTCGTCAGCACACTCTGTCTCGAAAGGGGCGTTGCCGATAGCTACGGCCTGAATAAACGAATCGAAGCCGTTCGCGGTTGCCGCCGTCTCGGAAAGAAAGACATGAAATGGAACGATGCCACTCCGCACATCATCGTCGATCCTGAAACTTACGAAGTCACTGCTGACGGGGAGGCGTTGGTTTGTGAGCCCGCCAAAGTTCTGCCGCTGGCTCAACGATATTGCTTATTTTGAAATCCCACTCTAAAACCGAAGATGCTTGGATGCTATGGCAATTAGCCGATTCGGCCTTTCCATCCGGCAGTTTCGCCCACAGCGGAGGTTTGGAAGCAGCGTGGCAGCATGGCCAGGTCAGAAACCGATCCGAATTGGCTGATTTCCTGGAAACAAGCTTGCGCCAATTTGGCCACGCCAGCTTGCCATTCTTCAACATTGCGTATGAATCGCCAGGCCGATTGACGGATTTGGATCTGTCGTGCGATGCGTTTCTCTCAAACCACGTAGCCAATCGCGCTAGTCGAATCCAAGGCCGGGCTTTCCTTTCTTCGGCAGGAAAGATATTTCAGAGAAATTTAATACCGTCGCCGCCGTACGGCCATTTTGCGCCACTTTTTGGAGTCATTACGCGATCATTAGGACTTCAATGCACACGCGCGGCGCAGTTGTTTTTTTTCCAACATTTAAGGGGACTCATTGCGGCGGCCATTCGTTTGGGCATAATCGGACCGCTGGAAGGACAGGCATTGCAACACGCTCTAGGCTCCGTGGCCCGCGATGTTTTGGCTCAGTGCCATGGCCTTGGCATTGCGGATGCGGCCCAAACTGCGCCCCTGCTTGAAATCTGGCAGGGAAGCCAGGATCGCCTTTATTCACGGCTTTTCCAAAGTTAAAATTATGAGCGCTCATTCCCATAGCTATGACCACACGCATGAACATTGGGACCACCCAGGTCATTTTCATCACCGCGAACAGCCGCTGGACCGTGACTTTTCCAAACGCGCCTTCACCGTGGGGGTTGGCGGCCCTGTTGGCAGCGGCAAAACAGCTCTTATGCTCGCCCTCTGCCAGCAACTGCGCGGCAAGTACAACATCGCCGCAGTCACGAACGATATCTTTACGAAAGAGGATGGTGAATTTCTCATTCGCCATCAAGCGCTCGATGCGGCCCGCATTCGCGCCGTCGAAACCGGCGGCTGCCCCCACGCCGCCATTCGCGAGGATATTTCCGCCAACCTGCTGGCCTTGGAGGAATTACAGCAAGAATTTCACCCGCAGCTTTTGCTGCTGGAATCCGGCGGCGATAATCTGGCAGCCCATTTCAGCCGCGAACTGGCGGATTACACCATTTATGTTATTGACGTGGCGGGCGGCGACAAGATTCCGCGCAAGGGCGGACCTGGCATAACCCAGTCCGACCTGTTGGTCATCAATAAGACTGACCTGGCCGCAGCCGTCGGCGCGGACCTTGGTGTCATGGAACGCGACGCCCGCAAGATGCGCGGCCCCGGGCCTTTTGTATTTGCGCAAATCCGGCATGGTCCAGGCGTGGATCAAATAGTCAGCCATGTCATTCATGCGCTACAACATGCCTGCGCGGTTCCGCACGTGCATGAATCAGGGGCCGCACAAGGCGCTTAACCGAATAAAAGGCTCGTCGAAGGTGCGCGCACCAGCCTGCCGGCGGACTCCCGCAATGAACCTTTGTTCGACCGATCACGTTTAGAAGGTAGAAGAACGATTGATGGGCAGAATCTAATGACAGGTCAGTTAGACTCTTCGTAAGCGAGACGCCATCTACCTCTTGACAGGAGTTCGATCGGCGAAGTCGTAAGTGTCATAGCGTATCTGCTATGACGTTTATGATGCGGCTTGTCGTTGCAGTTGAGTCTCCGCTTTGGCCCAGGCTTGGGGGGTGACTTTCGGGATTTGGTGGTTGGTCATGTTGGGCAGCCGGGTCAGAACGTCGCGGAGGTAAGTATAGGGATTGAGGTTGCGGCGGCGCAGGTATTGAGCAGCGTATTCTCTAAATTTTGGCGTCAGCCGAAGGATCGGCAAGGCATTGTCTTCCCGCTTCGTCTTGAGTCGCCGCAATTCCGCTTGAGCTTGGGCGGCGGTCTCTGCCGCCAGGGCACGCGGCGCACCTGCTTGCGCCCTGTACCTTGGTCTTCGACAGAGATTCGGGCATAGTATTTCCTGTTGCGCACCCACAGACCGCGAATCGGCCGCTTGCGGGCATCCACTGCTTTCTGGTATGTTCCAGCGCGATGACGCCTGAGTCGAGTATGAACGGCGCTTGTTTGCCCGTTGCGTGTCGTTTCAATCACGTTCACGTTGTTTAGTGCAAACACAAGTTGTTGATAATTAATGATGCGCGAGTGGTGGAATGGCAGACACGCCAGACTTAGGATCTGGTCCCGAAAGGGGTGGAGGTTCGAGTCCTCTCTCGCGCACCAATTTTCCGTCGGTTCCTTCCAAACTTGCTGCGCTTCTTTCTGTGGGCACGCCATTTTGTCCGCCTTTTCTTTCTGGCAGCGTCAATTATTCAATGCTGTCCTGCTCTCTAGATGAATGAGGGCCGGGTGTGTGGCCTGCGCGGAAGAAGCACGTTGGAATTGATAGTAACAAGAAAAAAGGCAGAGCTATCAAGGCCTGCCTTTCTGAAAACCAACTGTAGAATATATTCTTACACGGATAGCTTGCGACGGAGCATTTGCAAACTAAGCAATGCGCCACCCAGGAGGCCGCATGTCGTGCCCGAATCGGGAACGCCTCCGATAGGACCCGTTTCCACGATATATCCGCCAGTGCCGGAGCCTTCATCGTTGAACGTCGAATCACCATACCTATTGATGGCCAAACCCTCTGAATCCCCGTTAGGCTCACCAGAGTGAAAATTCCCGCCAACAGTCCACGGTACCACTGACGCAACCGGTGAACCGAGATACAGTCCCGCCGGTGCGGTTGTGACCCAAGACCAGTTGTTCGGATTTCCTGTGGAATCGGTACCATCGGCTGGAATTGCTCCGATGTATGCCTCCACAGATTGGCCTCCTCCACCACCCGACACGAAAAAGCCGTTGTTAATCAATCCATTATAAACGGCTGTGATTGTGGCTGGGTTCGGCAAGATAGCCAGATATCCACCAAGAGAGTTTGCAGCTGCTTCATCCGCAGCCCAAGAGTTGTTACCCGCGTACAAATAAAATTCGTCTCCACCGTAACTAAAGGAGGCGATCTGGGCGTTTGCAGAAACCGCGCCAAAAACCGCCAGCAATGAGGCGGCGATAGCAAGCGCTTCTAATTTAATCAGCTTTTTCATTATAGTTTTTCCTTGGCTCAACTTATCAACGGTCTTGATTTTAAAAGTCTGCCTCCTTATTGAGTTAAGGAATCCAAGCTTTGCGCGCTACAGCACTTATTTAGCACCCAAGGTGCCAGACTTTTTAGGTCAGATTACAAGAATTAGGAACTGGTTTTTCTTATCCGTAACACGTTGTTAAAAAACAATTTAGAACAGAACTAGGCCGATTTTCTTGAACTTGCGAAATTTGGATACTGTAAGGTTTTCCGATGCGAAAAGCCGAATATTCACACGTCAAGCCACATAAACCATTTCACAGTAACATGTTATGAAAATTAGGCCGATTCTGTAAACTATTTTTACGAAAACGAGGGTTTTTTCGGATAAAGGTCCGATTGCATGGGTGCTTCATTTCCGCGCTGCAAGTTGCCGGACCGTCGCCTCGAGTTCATTCAAGCGTGCTGTAAGCGAATCATTCTGCCGTTTCAAAGTTTGAATCTCGCCGTCCTTGGCGTTGACGACTTGCTCAAGTTTCTGGTTCAACCCCTGGATGGCGGCCAGGGCCACGCCGCCTTCGTCGATGGTGGCAATATGTTTGTCATCCGCGCTGAGTTTAAAGACGGCCTGGAAATCCTGCGCCACCGGCCCAATGTGCTGCACCGACTGCCCCTCGACTTTATAATTCCAGCGCGTGATCGGCAGGGCCGCGACTTTCTCCAGCGCCTCGCGGCCATTGACTGGCTCGAAATTCTCTTTGAGTTTTCGATCCGACGAATTGACCCAACTACCGCCGCTGGAAAGATTCGCGCCCGTGCTTGTGTTAATCACTACATTGTTTGGCGACAACAAGCTGCCGAGGTTCTGGGCGAAAAATTCAACCCAATTGGTGGTGGTCACTCGGGTGATAATGGAGGTGGTGTCGTCGAGGTCGAGCCGAACACCGCCGTTGGCGTGGACTCGAAACTGATCGTTTCGCTCGGACGGAAACCCTGGACCACTGCTATCCGCCCAAACAAATGCGCCTTGATGCAAAGCCTGAGCGCTGTTGCCGGCAGCAAAGCTATAAGTGCCTTGCGCGAGATTGGCGATGCCGCCGGGCACCGTGGCATACTCACCACTGGCGATGTTGCCAGAGCCGCCGCCCACCGTCGCGTAATCACCGCTGACGAGGTTGGCGATGCCGCCGGGTACCGTGGCAAACTCGCCGCTACAGCTATTGTTGGAGCCGCCTCCAATGACCGAAAAGATGGAATTGGTCAGGATGCTATTGTCCTCGCCCCCGCCGATGGTAGAATAAACCGGCAATAAAGCGGATCCGGTGATGGTATTGTTGCCGCCCCCGCCAATGGTGGCGTGGTCGGCTGCGGATTGGATCACGTTGCCCTGGCCCCCGCCGATGTCCGAGAATCCAGAGTTCGTGATGATGTTGAATTGACCACCGCCGATCGCGCCCCAATCCGCCCCCACGCCAATGGTGTTATGGTCGCCCCCCGCTATGGTCCCGCGGGAAGCTAAAATGGTATGCAATTCACCCCCGGCAATCGTGGCGTACTCGGCGTCGCCTTGGATGGTGTTGTTCACACCTCCGCCGATGTCCGAGAACTGAGAGTTAGTGATGGTGTTGAACTGGCCACCGCCGATCGCGCCCCAATCCGCCCCCGCGTTAATGGTATTATGGTCGCCCCCCGCTATGGTGCCGCGGGAAGCCGCAATGGTATGGAACTCACCCCCGCCAATCGTGGCGTAGGCGTCGCCTTGGATGGTGTTGTTCCCGCCTCCTCCTATCGTCGCGTATAAAGACGTGCCCTGAATCGCATTTTGGATGCCACCGCCAATCGAGGAAGCGTAACCGCCGGCACTGTTGAATTGGCCGCCGGCGATTACGGATTCCGAATCGGAGCTGTTGATGGTGTTGAACGCGCCTCCGCCGATGGCCGAGTCGTAGGCCAATTCCTCAATGAGATTGTCGTGCCCGCCGCCGATGAAGGAGTGATCGGCGGCGACTGTGTTGCGTCGTCCGCCGCCGATGGTGCCCCAGATAGCCGCGACATGGTTGGAGCCGGGGCCAGGCTCAAAGGCGCCGGCCGCGGTATAATTCAGAACTCCACCGCCTGCGATCGTTGCTCCGATGATACCGGGGTCCACGAAATTGTTGGGCGCGCCACCAATTACGTTCGGCGCTCCAAAATTATTAGTGTCCGGCTCCAGACGCAGCGCGCGAGACTGGTTGACGCGCAGTTCCAGCGGATTGTTGTCCGTCGTGCCGACAAAGTCTCCGTTTGTTGGGCTGGTGCCGCTGTTGCCAGTTAACTCCCAGGCGTTCAGATTGGTCAACCCGGCACCGTTGCCGGTAAAGCTGCCGGTGAGTTGGTTGGACGCGTTGTTGAGCGTGACGGCATTGCCATAGGCGCCGGCCAAATTCGCCGAAGCCACCGGCCCGCTCAATTGCGCGGCGGGGAAGGTTCCCAGCAAGTTGCTGGCATTCAGCGCCTGAATCGCATAGGGAGTCGCCGTCAGGTCTTGCGCCGGACTCAATGCGGCAAAGCCGTTGACACCGTCATTGAACCAAATCTGCAATTGCAAGTCGGGTTGCGTGGCGAAAACAATGGCGGGAATCGCCTGCATGTTTGCCAAATTGGTATCGCCCAAAGCCACGGTGAACAGCCCCGTGCTCACTTCCACACTCACAGCCGCAACGGGTTCACTGCCATTGACGCTCGTGCCGTCGTTGCTCCAATAAGTTGTGAAGGCGAGGTCCGCGGGTGGCGCGGCAATCGTCACTGTGGGCGTGCTGGTGTAGCCGGAGCCGGCATTGTGAACGGTAACGCTCGTCACCGCGCCGCTGTTGACGGTGGCCGTGGCGGTCGCGCCTGAACCACCGCCGCCGGAGATGGTCACGGCGGGCGCCGTGGTGTAACCATTGCCCCCGAAGGTGACGTTTATGGCGGTGATGAAGCCGCCGGTGGGAGGATTGGCCGTGGCGCCGGCCTGGCTGGCGACGTTGGTGCTCGTGACCAGGGCGAACTGGAACTGGCCGGTGCCGTTGAAATTGGTGCCATTGTCCAGCACTTGCCCTTGGTAAGTGAACACCGTGCCCTGGGCGTGGGCCGATTGGCTGACAGCCCATAGAAGATGACAGATGGCGAGGAGTTTGAGTTTGTTTTTCATAATGGCACTTCCTTCAATATGATTTTTGACTGAGAACGATTTTTTCCAGCACTTCCAGCCGTTGCTTTAACTCCGCATTCTCGGCGCGAACTCCCTCAAGTTCTTTCTGAAGTTTCTGGTTCAGTCCCTGGATGGCGGCCAGGGCCACGCCGCCTTCGTCAATGGGCGCGATGTGTTTCTCATCCGTGCCGAGGTTGAAGATGGAATAAAAATCCTGCCCCATTGGCCCAATGTGCCGCGTGGCTGCGTCCTCCTTGTAACTCCATTCGCTGATGGGCAGTTGCGCAACCTTTTCCAGAATTTGCGACGCGCTGACCGGCGAAAAAGACTGTTTGGCATTGCGGTCGCTGCTGTTGTTAAACGTGCCATACACCGTCACGCCGGAGGTGGTCGCGTCCACCCTGACGGCGTTAGGCGAGACGTTGACACCGCCGACGGCCAACACGATTTCGCCGTATTCCGCGGTAATGCGCGACGTGCCGCCTCCGGTGTTAATAACGTGGCCAGCGCCCGCAGCATCGTAATAATAGTTGTAGCCAAGGTGAATACCGTCGCCGAGGATGGAATGATAAGAACCGTAGAGATAACCAATCGAGTTGCCACCGCTGAGCGAGAGGTTGTGGTAAGTGGAAGTGTCCAGTTGCACGTCGGCGGCCAGCAGGACGCCTCCGCTGGCGCGGACAGCGAACTGATTTGCGGCGGTGGAAGCAAAGGGGGTGAATTGAAAGTCTGCCCAGACAAACGAGCCGTCATAAATGGCTTGCGCTTCGTTTCCTGCGGCAAAACTATTAATTCCCGAGGCAGTGTTTCCAAAGCCGCCGGGCACCGTCGCGTAATAATAGCTGGCAGTGTTGCCAATGCCGCCGCCCACCGTCGCCCACTGGCCGCTGGCAGCGTTCTGAAGGCCGCCTCCCACCGTCGTGAAAGCACCGCTGGCGGTATTCTGAAGGCCGCCGCCGACGAAGTCGCAATAGCCGCCAGCCGCGTTGGAAGCGCCTCCGCCAATGAAAGCATAAGGGCCCGTCGATGGAATGAGATTTCCCAACCCGCCGCTAATCGTCGAGCTGGCAGCTTGAGCGGAATTTCCATCATAATTTGTCCCGTCAAAGCCGCCGCCGCCAATAAACGCCCCGAACCCGGCCGCACTGTTACTAAAGCCGCCACTAACCGTGTTATAGTTGGGTGGCTGAAAGCCGGACAACACGTTGGTCGGCACGACGCCGCTGGCTAATCGAGAAGCGTTTAAGTTCGTCAAGCCGTTGCCGTTGCCGCTGAAGGTTCCGGAGAGATTTCCAGTCAAGTTGACCTTGGTCTCGTTGTTCGTAATAACCGCCGAAGGCAACTGGGCCAACGAAAGCGACCCACTCAATCCGGCTGCGGCTGTACCTGCGGCAAAGACGGCATACGGGGCCGGTGTCAATGGCTGGCGCGGACTCAACTCGGCGAACGTGCCGACGCCGTTGGTTCGCACGGCGATATCCAGCCAGTAATTGGTTCCCGTGAAGGTGCCCTCCCCGAAATCCAGGGTCACCGTGAACAAACCGTTGCTGACGGCGGTGGCGCTGTTGGTCAGGATCGGCCCGGCCTGGCTGCCGCCGACACTGGCATTGTAAAGAATAAATTGCAGATCATAGCTTCCATCGGTCGGCGCGCCGTTGGCGACTAGCTGACCTTGATAGGTGAACGCTGTGCCCTGGGCCAAGGCAGTGGAGATTTCAGAGTTGACAGTGGAAAGTGCCAGCAAGGCCAGCACGATCAAGGAATTGTGCAATGGGCTTTTCATAAAAGAGTATGGGTTCTCTTGGTTTCATCGGGGTGACATTGGACGCTACGTCTTCCTTTCTATGGCTGGGCCAATGAAATGCAATCTAAAAGTGGCGGGCCAGTCATCCATTTGGCATTTTGCCAGAAGTAACAACGTAAGAAGAGAGAGTAATTCTTTAGAGTTGCTTCATTTCCGCGCGGCAAGTTGCCGCACCATCGCCTCCAGTTCATTCAACCGTTGGGCGAGTGAATTATTCTGCTGTTTCAAAGTTTGAATCTCCGCATCCTTCTCGTTGACCTTTTGATTCAACCCCTGGATGGCCGCCAAGGCCACGCCGCCTTCGTCCACGACGGAAATATGTTTATCGTCTGATCCGTTCAAGCCAAACGCCGCGTGAAAATCCTGCGCCATGGGACCGATGTGTTTTGTGTCCACTGAATCGTCCTTGTAATTCCACCTCGTCATCGGCAACGCCGCAACTTTGGCCAGAATGGTTTTGTCGTCCAATGTGGTAAAATTCTCCTTTGCAGTCCGGTCGCTCGTCTGGATCAAACTTTTGCAAGTAAGCGTGCCATCGTTGGCAATGCTCGCCACGAAACCGCCAGCGTTGCCAAATTGGGCAATGAGACCACTGCCATTGGCCGAAACGCTCAACGCGCCGTTCGGCGTGCTTCCACCATCGCACACGACGCGTAGCGCGGGGCTGCTGCCAGGCGTCCCGCTGGCGCCACTCGTGTTTTCAAAAAAACCAATCGACTGTCCGAAGGCATTACCCGGCGTGCCGCTGCGATTGCCCTGGACATATAGTGACGCTCCGCCTGGATTATTCATATTGATACCGACGCCGCCGGCAGCACGAACCAGAAATTGATCGTTGGCGGTGGAAGAAAATGTCGCATTTTGCGAATCCCCCCAGACAAACGCGCCTTGGTGCATGGCTTGGGCTTGTTGACCGGCGGCAAAAGAATAATTTCCGCTGGCTAGATTGGCATGCCCGCCCGGTATCGTGGAATAAGCTCCGTCGTTCGTATTTTGATCGCCGCCGCCTATGGTGGAAGCGTAGGCATTGCTTTCAATCGTATTGAAATCACCGCCGCCAATAAAGTCATTTTGAGCATTGGTTTGAATGGTGTTTTGGTAGCCGCCGCCAATAAAACTTTGTTGAGCATTGGTCTGAATGGTATTGTTACGACCGCCGTCAATGGCGGAATAGGTGGCATAGGGTTGAATCGTATTTAGAACGCCGCCACCTATCGTGGACTCGTGGGCATTGTTTTCGATGGTATTGTTATTACCCCCGCCAATCGTGGAATCGCTGGCATTGGGTTGAATCTCGTTTTCGGCACCGCCGACGATTGCAGAATAGCTGGCACCGGTTTGAATCGTGTTCACGTAGCCGCCGCCAATAAAGTCATTTTGAGCACTGGGTTGAATGGTGTTTTGTTGACCTCCGCCAATGGAAGAAAATTGGGCATTGCTCTGAATGCTGTTGTTCAAACCACCCACTATGGCGGACCAAACGGCGTTTGACTCGACAACATTTCCCTGACCGCCGCCAACGACTGATTCAAAAGCGTAAATGCCGTTGCCATTGCCACCGCCGATGGTCGAGGAGTCTGCCCCCTGTTGAATCGTATTGCCATAACCGCCGCCGATCGTGCCCCACGGAGCATTTATCTGAATCGTATTGTTGTCACCACCGCTAATCGTGGAATAGCTGGCATTGGGTTGAATCACGTTTGCGGTACCACCGACGATTGCAGAATAGCTGGCACTGGCTTGAATCGTGTTAAAGTAGCCGCCGCCGATAAAGCTGTATGATGCATACAGTGTGTTGCCCCAACCGCCGAAAATGGCGGAATAGGTGGCGCTCGGTTGAATCACATTGTTCAAACCGCCGCCAATGGCGGACCAAACCGCGTTAGACTCGATGAAATTTCCCTGGCCGCCGCCAATGAAGGATTCCCAGGCGCCGCCCTGAATTTCATCGCTGTATCCTCCGCCAATGGTCGAGTGGTCGGCTCCGCTTTGAATCGTGTTATAGCCGCCGCCGCCAATGGTTGAATTGTTCGCGCCACTTTGGATGGCGTTGCCGCCGCCCCCGCTAATCGTTGCCAATGAAACTCCGTCTTGAATGGCATTATTCTCCACGACGCCGGAAAGATTCTCGGCGGTGACGGCATACGGCGCGGGCGTGATGGGCTGGCGCGGGCTCAACTCGTTGAAGGCGCAATTGCCATTCGTGCGCACGCTGATGTCCAGCCAGAAGTTGGTGCCGGTGAAAATGCCGCTGCCAAAATCCAGCGTCGTCGTGAACAATCCGTTGTTCACGGGCACGGCGGCGTTGGTCAAAATCGGCGCGGCGGGAAATCCAAATTGATTCGTGGTGAACAGAATAAATTGCAGATCGTAGTTGCCGTTGGCCGGAGCGCCATTGTCATTCAACTGACCCTGATAGGTGAACGCCGTGCCTTGGGCCAAGGCACTGGAGATGTCGGAGTTAAGAGCGGAAAGGGCCAGCATGGCCAGCACGGTCAAGGAATTGTGCAATCGGCTTTTCATAAAAGATTACGGGTTCTCTTGGTTTCATCGGGGTGACATAGGACGCTACGTCTTCCTTTCTATGCCTCGGCAGATGAAATGCAATCTGAAAGTGGGGTCATCCGATCCACGTGAGCAACCGCCTGTAAGAGCCACCGTCGATTCGTCAGTACTCAATGCGAGGGGCGCTCTTCCTTCAACATGGCGTACCAGGAAAGGTTGACCCAGCCATCGCCATCGTACCAGGATTTGATGAATTCGCCCTCTTGCCGCAGGCCGGCTTTTTCCAACGTTCGCCGGGCGGCGGTGTCCTGGCCGGGGCACGAAACCGATACGCGGCGCACACATAATCCGTCAAATAGAAAATCAATGATGGCGCGGGCGGCTTCGACGCCCAAGCCCTGGCGTCGGCGGGAAGGAATAATTGTCAGCGTAAATCCGCCGGTGTTATGGGAACGGTCCGTGTAATGCGGCAAAACATACCCCACCAGTTCCTTGCTTTCCGAAAGTTCAACGGCCAAATAAATACCGCCCTCGCTGCGGGTGAATCGGGCCGCGCGCTGGCTTTCGATCCATTGATCCACATCCGTTTCCGTAAGTGGAAGGGGAAAGGATTCGTCTTCCTCCGCCAATTTGAGCAAAGGGGCTGCGTCGTCAGGGTGGAAATTGCGCACGGTCAGGCGGGAATTGTTTATAGGCAATGGCATACGGCCGCCGACGGGAGCGCCGGATTCCGGCACAATGAGCGATTCTAAACACGATGCGCACTCCTGCAACGAATGAGCCGAGCCTGCGGGAAAGGAGTTCACTCCTCCGCAGTAGGGGCATTTGAAGTCGAAAAAGGAATCTTCGGCAAAGGTTTCGCTCAATGGCAGGCTCCTCGGTTAGTGTCTCTTGCGCCGACGGACGCCGTCAATGTCCCGCGCCAATTTTCATTCCCTCGGATTTGGCCTTGGACCGGGCGGTCTTGGAAGGCAGATAAGGCTTTCGGAAAGCTTCGTGAAAATCATAGCCGCCTTTGAAATCGTCCAGCCTGTCGGTTTCCGACTTGGTCGCCAGTTTCTGAGAAATCATGTTGAAAACGATTGCGCCGAAGTCCTCACAGGAACGAATGCCCCATGCTTCCATCATCGTGGGCACCATTGGCCCGAATGTTTTCAGGGCATAAAGGCGGATGCCTTCGAGTAATTCCTTGCCGCCGACATGCTTTTGATTGGTTCTGTTACGGCCCAAGGCGCGCTGGGTATGTTTGAGGGCTTCTTGCACAAACAAGTAAGCATCAAATGGATAGCGAGGGTCCGTCTCTACGATTTTTCGGATGTTTTCTTCAAAATTTACGGCTCGCATATCAGGATTTTTGCTTCCAAACCGTCGGTGCAACCGGATGAGCCATGCGATAAACCTTCACGGCCCAACCACCCAGCACCAACGCAATTGTAAGACACAGCACAATCTGTTCCTGTTTTGTGAAATGCTTCACTAATAGTAACTATATGCCTGCTGGCCGAATTCCCAAGAAAAATCATAGTACAATATTGACCAACCGTTTTGGCACAACGATCACCGTTTTGATGGTCTTTCCCTCGATAAATGCGCGAACTTTTTCCGACGCCAACGCCGCAGCCTGGATTTCTTCCTTGGCCGCTCCGGCAGGCACGGTAATGACATCGCGCAATTTGCCGTTGATCTGGACCGGAATTTGAATCGTTTCCTCCGCCAGCAAGGCCGGGTCAAACTTCGGCCACGGTTCGTAAGCCAGCGTCGAAGCGCCGCCGAGCTTGGCGTGCAATTCCTCAGCCAGATGGGGCGCGAAGGGTTGAAGCAGAATCAAGAAATCACGCATGACGGACGCGGGCTTCGTCTCCCAGGAAATAGCGTCGTTGACAAAGATCATCAAGGCGGAAATGGCCGTGTTGAAACGGAAGCCGTCCAGGTCTTCAGTGACTTTTTTGATGCAGGCATGGAGCGTTTTTAATTGCGCCGCCGTCGCCGGGACATTCTTGATCGAACTGGCAAGCTGGATGCCGGCAAGGCTGCCAGGATCGTCCGCTCCCTGGGCGGTTTGCTTCTGCTCAAATTCCGTTTCGCTTTTTTCATCGACAAACAAACGCCAGACGCGGCCCAAAAAGCGATAGACGCCCTCCACCCCTTTGGTGTTCCACGGTTTGACCATCTCCAAAGGCCCCATGAACATTTCGTAAAGGCGGAAAGCGTCGGCGCCGTATTCGCGCAAAACGTCGTCGGGATTCACCACGTTGCCGCGCGACTTCGACATCTTCTGCCCGTCCTCGCCGAGGATGAGGCCCTGGTTGACCAGCTTGAAAAACGGCTCCGGCGTGGAGACATGGCCCAAGTCAAATAGAACATTGTGCCAAAAACGGGAATAGAGCAGGTGCAACACGGCATGCTCGATGCCGCCGACGTACAAATCGACTCCGGACCGCGTGCCGCGCCCGGAGGGCTGCGTTCCCATCCAGTAATGCTCGGCTTCGGCGCCGCAGAACTGGCGGTCGTTACGCGCGTCCGTGAAGCGCAGATAATACCAGCAGCTTCCGGCCCATTGCGGCATGGTATTGGTCTCGCGTTTTGCGCCGTCCGGCAGTTCAACCCATTGTTTGGCCCGCGCCAGAGGCGGTTCGCCGGTGGAAGTCGGTTTGAAATCACTCAATTCCGGCGGCAGCAGCGGCAAAGCGGATTCGAGCAGGGGCTCATCGTGAAATACTCCAGCGGGCGAAGGTTTCCACACAATGGGGAAAGGCTCCCCCCAGTAGCGCTGCCGGCTGAAAAGCCAGTCGCGCAATTTGTAATTGACGGCCTTTTTGCCTAGACCTTTCGCTTCCAGCCATTCGGTGATTTTCTTTTTGGCTTCCGGTGTGGGCAAGCCGTTGAGAAAATCGGAATTAACGCTGACCCCGTCGTCAGTGACTGGAAAATCAAAGTATGTGTGAACGGGTGCTTCTTTACCAGACACCAACATTGTCCGAGTTTCCAAGCCATAGGTGCGAAAGCCCTTGGAACCGTCAAAGACCTTCGGAAAAATGACGGCCACAACTGGCTGTATTGGAAGATTAAACTTCTTTGCAAATTCAAAATCTCGCTCGTCATGCGCAGGCACAGCCATGATCGCGCCCGTGCCATAGGTGGCCAAGACGTAGTCCGCAATCCAGATCGGAATTTTTTCCTTATTGACAGGGTTGATGGCGTAAGCGCCCGTGAAAACACCGGTTTTCTCGCGGGCCAAATCCGTCCGTTCCAAATCGCTTTTCCGAGCAACCTTGGCCTTGTACTCGTTTACAGCGGCCCTATAGTCGATCACGGCAGTGCGTTGTTCCGGAGTTGCGATAGAAGGGAGCGTCACTGGTTCGGGCAACAGCATTGTGGTTGGGTTGATGATGGAATTGACCAAGGGGTGTTCCGGCGCCAGCACAATGTAAGTCGCGCCGAACAATGTGTCGGGTCGTGTGGTGAATACGGTGATTGGTTGCCCGCCGTTGGCCAGGGGAAAATGCACCTCCGCCCCTTCACTGCGGCCAATCCAATTCCGCTGCATTGCCTTGAGCGATTCGCTCCAATCAATTTTATCGAGGCCTTCCAGCAACCGCTCGGCGTAGGCGGTGATGCGGAGCATCCATTGCCGCATCGGTCGCCGTGTGACGGGGAAGCCGCCGACTTCGCTCTTGCCGTCGATGACCTCTTCGTTGGCGAGGACAGTGCCCAACTCCTCGCACCACCAGACCGGTGCCTCGGAAATGTATGCCAAACGGTCGACGTTGGTAAACTCGCCCGGTTTCGTTTTTATTTCCTCAGCCCTGTTTGTCATAGGATTGAACCACGAATTGTAAAGTTTGAGGAAAATCCATTGCGTCCATTTGAAATAACGCGGATCGGTCGTATCAATCTCGCGGCTCCAATCATAACTGAAGCCCAGCGCCTGGATTTGACGCTTAAAGACACCGATGTTGGCCTCAGTGGTTACGCGCGGATGTTGTCCAGTGCGGATGGCGTACTGCTCGGCGGGTAATCCGAAAGCGTCCCAACCCATCGGATGCAGCACGTTGCGTCCGAGAGCGCGATGATAACGCGCCAGGATATCGGTCGCGGTGTAACCTTCCGGATGGCCAACGTGCAGGCCCGCGCCGGACGGGTAGGGAAACATGTCCAGGATGTAGAACTTCGGTGGAAGCTGCTCCGCCTTCGCCGGACCGCTCAAGCCATGGCGTTTGGCGAAGGGGTGGTTTTCCGGGATGACATCGCCCGGATTCCAGGCGCGAAACGTCTGCTGGGTTTCCCAAAGCTGCCGCCACTTCGGCTCGATCAAATGAAAGGGATATTGTCGCCGCATTGAGACTATTTGTCCTGCGGGATGACACCTTTGGCAATCAGTTTGTGCAACTTAGGCCCGATGACAAATTGGCAATAGGATTGGTGTGTGTGCTGGTTGTAGTAATTCTGGTGATATTGTTCCGCTGGATAGAATTTCGTCAGCGGAACGATTTGGGTCACAATGGGCGAAGAAAAGTTTTTGGCAGACTCCGCTTTGGATTTTTCGGCGGCGGCCTTCTGCGCTTCATCGCTGTAAAGAATAATGGAACGATACTGCGTGCCGGCATCATTGCCCTGGCGATTCAGCGTGGTCGGGTCGTGCGACTCCCAAAAAATCTCCAGCAATTTGTCATAGGAAATGACGGAAGGATCGAACTGGATTTGAATGACCTCCGCATGTCCCGTAGTGCCGGTGCAGACCTCTTCGTAACTGGGATTGGCTGTCGTCCCGCCGGCGAAACCGGACGTGACCGATTTGACGCCGGGAATGCGTTGGAAAACGGCCTCGGCGCACCAGAAGCATCCGCCGCCGAAGGTGGCAATTTGAAGTTTGGCAGGGGCACTGGTCGAACTGGATTGAGCATTCATAGTGGGCAAAAGATAAAAACAAAACAGCAGCAGGCCAGCCAACCGCAGCAACGGCGCGGCCAGACGATTTGGAACATGGCAACAAGTCCTTTTCATTATTTGCTCTGTCATAATTATGATTATATTAAGGCCAAACCGATTCAATATCAAAGCACGCAACAATTAACGCCGATTCTCTGGCGTTTCGACTGTCGGGGTCCGAGGGAAGGCCAGAGAGGCAGGGGGCGCGGGGCGGCCAAAGAATGCAAAAATTCCGCATGCGCAATTTAGCGCAATTTAGCGCAAGTTTACCTCGGAAAAGTTCAGAACCCCGATGCGTGCGAATATGTGGAATTCTACGCTTCTATCCCAAACCCACGCCGCATTCTTCGACCGAGTGCGATTTTGGACCACCTCACCCGTGCCCACTCCTCCAAGGAGGGTCCATCGTTCGCCGTTGGCCGCGAATTCGGCCAACAGAACCAGCCGGACGATCATTCTCAAATCGAGCGACATCCGCCTGCTATTCCTTCTCCCATTTGGGGGAAGGTCAGGATGTCGGGTGCCCGCCTCGATTACCTTGATTAGGTTTGCAGGGCTATCCTATTGACTCCACCGACCCCTGTGGGTGGTATTTCGGGTTGTTGGACCCGCCCACCAGAGCATGATACGGAGCCGGCGACAGCTGCACGGCCTGTTGCG
>Ga0182024_10004576_pt1 | contig 31680 bp, 26 predicted proteins | sample P32metaG_FD_120480 | JGI IMG/M metagenome (GOLD analysis project Ga0182024, IMG submission 120480) | Permafrost microbial communities from Stordalen Mire, Sweden - P3-2 metaG (Illumina Assembly) | ecosystem: Environmental > Terrestrial > Soil > Wetlands > Permafrost | place: Sweden: Stordalen...
GATGACCAGTCCGTGCAAGCGAGCCACTTTTGCGAGCGGGGCGACGTCGCTCGCGGTGACCGACGAGGGCAGTTCGACGACGGGATTCTCGTAGCGGGTCTTTCTTAGTCCGCGGATGTCACGAAGCATGGACCACGCGTCGCGACCGGGTCGAACCGATGAGCCCCGCACGTCTTGCCAGGTGACGAGGAGCGGTTCCATGCTCAGTCCTAAACGCTCCGCCAAGAACAGCATCTCGACGTCGTAGGCGAATCCGTCGATCATGGCGAGCAGCGCCAAGAGCCGCGCCGGTCCGAGTTGGAAACCCTTACATCCGCACTGCGTGTCGCGCAGCGTCGTGCCGGTGTAGTGGCGGACCATTCGATTGAACGCGGCGCCCGCGAAGGTGCGAAGTCGCGCGTCGTACTTGATGTCACCCGACAGAGCCCTCGAACCCGGCACGAGCGCGCTGTTGGCGAGGGCCGTGACGAAGTTGGGGAGCTGTACTGGGTCGATGGCCATGTCCGCGTCAACGGTGATGACGTGGGTCCCACGCGCCAGGGCGATGCCGAGGCGTAGCGCGGCGCCCTTGCCGAGGTTCGTGGGCTGTTGGACGAATTGGGTGTGTTCCAAGTGACCGTAGACCGCGTGCGCGCGCTTCAAGGTGTCGTCGCTCGAGCCGTCGTCGATCACGATGATTTCGACCGTCGCGGGATCCATCGCCTCCAACGTGGGCCAGAGGCGTTCGTAGCCCACGGCCAGACGCTCAGCTTCGTTGTAGGCCGGAATGACGAGCGAAAGGGCGAGGCTCACGGCCGCTAGGGTCGCGCGGCGCCGATAAACCCGGCGCTGAAGAAGGGAGCGTAGGCGACAGTGGTGCCCGAGTGCGCGGCGGCGATCGTGGTGTCGGTGCCCCACGGGCCACTACCCACATACATGACGACGTGATCAACGAGGTTGTCGCCGTCGAGGTTGAAGTAGAAGAGCAGGTCGCCCGGTTGCAACTGGCTCAACGTCACGTGGAGCATGGCCGGGTACTGCGACTCCGTGGTGCGAGGAATGGAGATGCCGGCCTTGGCCCACGCCCACTGGACGAGACCCGAGCAGTCAAAGCCCACCCCCGGCGTTTCGCCGCCCCAGACGTAGGGCACGCCGATCTGGTGCTCGGCGTACGCCACGGCCGCGTTGCCCTGGGCGGAACTGCCTACCTCAGCGATCGTGGGCGTCGCGATCGCGGCCTGCTCGGCGTCGATGACTTCGTTCGCCGCGTTCTGGCCCCCGACGGCCGTCGCCGCGGCGATGGCCTGCTCTTCGCCAGCGGTGTTCTTTGCTTTTGCGGCAGCCACGCCCGCAGTTATCTCGTAGTTGATGATCTCACCCGTCAGTCGGCCCTTCACGGTGTCGAGGGTCGCTTGCGTGTCGTTTTCAAGTTGGATGTTCTCTTCGAGGAGACCCTTGAGTTCGTACGTCGCGTGTTGCGCCTTGGCGCGTTGCCCCGCGACCTTGGCGACGGTGTTCTGCAGCGACTTCTTCTCTCGCTCGAAGGTCGACACCAGTGTGTTGAGGTTGCCGATGACGCGGTCTTGGTAGACCTTGGTGGCGTCACTGCGCGTGACGTTCTGGTTGAAGAGTGGGAGGCTCTGCAAGCCGGACGCCCCGAGGACGTAGGCACGAACGACCGCGACCGCGAGTTTCTTCGACGTCACCCCAGCGGCGGCGCGCTTCTGGGACTCCTGGAGCTGGAACTTGCCGATGTTGGTACTGATCGACGAGAGGGTGCCCATCTCGGCGTCGTACTGGTTGGCTGTGGTCTCGCTCCTCATCTCCTGACGAGAAAGCGCGGCCGAAAGGTCGGATATCTGTTTTTGCGTTACGGCGATGGACGACGCGCCGGCCGAGGTCGGCGTGACGAGCGCCGAAGCGGTGAGTACCGCCAAAAGCACTAGGGGAGTTGTTCGTGTCGTGCCCCGACGACGCACGCGAAACATAGAGCCAGCCTAGTTAGCGCGGACAACAAATTCGGTCGTTCAGCGAAATCGTAACAATGCGTTAGCGTTACGGCGCGACCCGGTTGCGTGGGGGCGTAGCCCAATTGGCAGAGGCAGGGCGCTTAAACCGCCTCCAGTGAGGGTTCGAGTCCCTTCGCCCCTACGCAGCCTCGAGGCCTTCTCATTATTTAGTAGCGTTGTAGGGTGGCTAAAAGCACATCAGGTAAATGGGTAAGTAGGGTTGGCGCCGCGGGTGGTGGTAAGACCTACCAAAAATCTCGTCCTGGGAACTACTACGGTATCCTCGCGGTCATCGTCGTGCTCGGACTCGCCCTCACCGCCTACTCTCGCTACGAGTACCAGAACCCGGTGAAGAAGCACTCCACCGCCGTCGCGCCCAAGATCGGTTCGACCCTGTACGCCGCACTGTCGATTGAGTCCTGCGGCAAGACACTGAGCTACTTGAACGCCGATCCGACGGTCAAGGGCGGCTTCACCGTGGCGCTCGACAACGTCATCAAACTCACGCCCGCCAGCGCGGCCGACGCTGGAAATAACGCGACCTTGAAGCAGTTCGCGGCAGAGTTCCCCGGACTCATCGCGACCTCGAACGAGCTCGCCGTGCCCACGGCGACCGGCTCAGCGAACCCCAAGACCACCTACAAGAACGGTGAGACCTGCCCGGCGACGTCGAAGTATGCGGGGAAGAAGGGCAAGGTCGTCTACGCCTACTGGACGACGTTGGCCCAGAAGACGCCCACGCTCACGACCAATCCCGCCAAGATCAAATTCGTCAAGGACCTTCGCGTGACGATGGCCTTCGAACCCACGGGCGTCACGCCCACGGCTCCTTCGGCGACGACCGTCGACGCCATGTTCGCTAGTGCCATCACTCCGACGACCACCACGACGATCGCCGTCGCGCCCACGACCACGACCACTACCGCGAGTACGACCACCACCACGTCCAAGGGCTGATAGTTGCAGGCCGTCATCCTGGTCGGGGGCAAGGGGACACGACTTCGTCCGTTGACCTACGAGACGCCTAAGCAGATGTTGCCGCTGGTGGGGGTACCCATGATCGAGTGCGTTCTCGAGTCGCTCGCGCGCCACGGCGTCACCGACGCGGTGCTCTCACTGGGCTATCTGCCGGACCGGTTCACCGAGGCCTACCCCTCGAACCTCATCGCGGGCGTCAACGTGACCTACGCGGTTGAGCAAGAGCCCCTCGACACCGCGGGTGCCATTCGATTCGCCGCCTCATTCGCCGGCGTCGACGAGACGTTCCTCGTCGTGAACGGCGACGTCGTGACCGATCTCGACGTCACGAGGCTCTTGAACTTCCACAGTGACAGTGGTGCCGAGGTGACGATCGCGCTACACCCCGTCGAAGACCCCTCACACTTTGGCGTGGTGCCCACGGCGGACGACGGACGCGTGTTGGCCTTCGTCGAGAAGCCACCACCCGGCGAAGCCCCGACGAATCTCATCAACGCCGGTACCTACGTCTTCGAGCCGCGCGCCCTCGACCGCATCGCTTCGAGTGGACCCGTGAGCGTCGAGCGCGTGACGTTCCCCGCACTCGCCGCCGCGAACGCGCTCTACGCCCTCTCGGACGACTCGTACTGGCTCGACACCGGCACGCCGCAGCTCTACTTGCAGGCCAACGTCGACGTCTTGAAGGGTCGCAACCATCAGCACGACTTCAACGGCGTGCTCGATGGTTCGTGGCGATCCCCGTCGGCGATGGTCGACACGAGCGCCACGTTGCGTAACTCGGTGGTCGACCGAGAGTGCGTCGTGGGCGCGGACGTGATCCTCGAAGACTCGGTGCTCTTACCTGGCGCGGTCGTCCAGAGTGGGTGCGAGATTCGTTCTTCCATCATCGGACCCGAGGCCGTCATCGGCACGAGCTCGATCCTCGGTCCGACCTGCGTGGTGGGTGCCAAAGAGCACGTGGCGTCGGACTCGCGTCTCTCGGGGGACGTGCGCCTCGGCGGCGTCTAACTAACGAAAGAGATCGTCGTTCTTCGTTCGAACGATGTTCTCCTGGATCGAGCCCGGTCCGAAGAACGACTCGTCCAGACCGCGCACCAAAGCGAACGGCGTGCCCGCTGCCTTGTGTAGGACCAGATTGGCCGCCCCAGCGATCTCGTCGGCGATCGCGACCTCGGTCGCTTCCAAGAGCCGACCGTTGGCGTCGTAGGTCCCTCGCAGATCCAGTAACGGTCGAAGACCCGCGGAGCCGAGCGCGACGTCGGTGACGCCTTGGCGCCAGACGCGCCCGAAGGTGTCGGTGATGAGGACCGCGACTTCGACGCCGGTGCGCCGTGCGACTTCGGCCCGGATCCGTCGCGCCGATCGATCGGAGTCAGCGGGGAGCAGCACCGCGGTCCCTTCGTCGGTGTTGGAGAGATCCACGCCGGCGTTGGCATTGATGAAGCCGTGTCGCGTCTCGGTGATGCGTAACGTCCCGCGACGTCGAAGGACGCGCACGGACTCTTGTTCGACGATGGCGACTTTGTGTTCGTCCGAGCCGTCAAAGGCCACGACCTGGCCTTCGGCCTTTGAGACGACCTTGCTCGTCACGATGAAGAGATCGTGGTGGCGGACCTCTTCGCCGGCATCAATGACCGCGTCGAGCAGCAACGTCACGAGGTCGTCGTCGCGTTGGACCTTCACGCTCGTCGCCAGCGCCACGAGACGCAGTTCACTCACGAGAGCACGACTTTAGCGAGACGTTCGGCGTTGGCGCGATCGGCCATGATCGTCGTCGTCACTTCCACTCGGACGCCGCGCGCGCGAATCGCCTCGGCGAGGGCCGCGTCGGCTTCGTCGATGATCCAGGTTCCCACGAGGCCTTCGTAGAAGTCGACGACACCGAGCGTCGAGACCTCGTGGCCGAGTTCGCGCAGTAGCCGGTCAGCGGGCCCCTTCAGCGCGGCGCCTTGAATGATCGGTGACACCGCGACGACGTGCTCACGTCGTTCAAGGAGAATTTCGCGCACGCCGGGAACGCGCAGGATCGGATCGATCGAGATCAGGGGGTTCGAGGGCGCGATCACCAGGCGATCGGCGTCTTCTAACGCGCGTCTCGCCTCGTCGCTCAATCGCGCCTCTTCGGCGCCCACGATCTCGACGGACGAAACGACCACGTCGTGGTGGTGACGAACGAAGTACTCCTGGAACGTGAGACGTCCTTGGTCGGTGACGAACTCGGTGGCGACCTGGTCGTTCGTGACGGGCAGCAGACGAACGCCAACGCCGAGACGCTGAGTGAGTTCTGCCGCGACCTCGGTCTTGGTGGCGCCGTCGTTGAGGCGTTGACTTCGATAGAGATGCGTCGCGAGGTCACGGTCGCCGAGTCGGAACCACGCCTCACCACCGAGCGCGGCTAATTCGTCCATGACGCGCCACGTCTCGTCGCGAAGCCCCCAACCAAGATCGTCGTTGTTCATTCTCGCGAGCGTGTAGGTGATCGTGTCGAGGTCGGGACAGATGGTGAGTCCGTTCAGTACCAGGTCGTCGCCGACGTTCACGACCGCGACGAGCTGTGCGGGATCGATCACGTCGCACAGCGCCCGGAGCAGTCGAGCAGCCCCGACGCCTCCACTCAGCACGGTTATCACCTCCGAGACCTTAGGGGCGCGTGGGTATCATCGAGTGTTGTGAGCAGCCCCCTCGACGACGACTGGCCGGGCTTGCCCGCGTACGTCGTGCTTCGCGTTCGAGACGGGCTCGTCCAACGGGTACACGAGAGTGGCCCCCTTGACGAGGTGCGACCGTGGGCTTCGGTGTCGAAGATGGCCGTCGCGCTGGCCTTCGGAGTCGAGATGGACTGGGGTTTTCACGAGTACAGCGAGACCGCTGGTCCCCGAGGTGCCAACTTTGCGAATCTCCTCTCGCACTCGAGCGGACTCGGCCTCGAAGAGGGCGATCCACTGGTGCCAATCGCCACGAAGCGGGTCTACTCCAACTACGCCGTGGACCACGCGGTGCACGCGATCGTCGGCGAGAGTTCAGCGGCCGACTGGTTAGATCATCGGCTCTTTCAGTCCCTCGGCATGACGTCGAGCGCGCTCGTCGATCGGCCAGCCTCGGGAGTCAGTGGTTCGACGAACGATATGGCGACGTTGGCGGTGTCGTGGCTTCGCCCCGACGCCGTCGCGCGTGCGACGAGGGACCGGCTCATTCGGCCCTATCTACCCGACCTCGCGGGCATCGTGCCCGGGTTTGGGCGATTCACGCCCTGCCCGTGGGGCATCGGTCCTGAAGTGCGCGGTGATAAGGAACATTGGATGGGCGACTGGCCACCAGCGAGTTTCGGTCACTTCGGCCAAAGCGGCTCGTTGATGCTCTTGAACGCCGACGAAGGGATCGGGGTCGTCGCCACGAGCACCGAACCCTTCGGTTCGTGGGCCGTGAACCTCTGGCCCGAGTGGACGAGCGCGATGAGAAAGTTAGCCCTCACGTCGTGAGTTCCGAACGTCCGCGAGTTGGCCTCGACCTCGATGGCTCGCTCGAGTCACTCGGAAACTCGATGACCGATCTCGCGAACGCCCTCGACGCGACGGGCGAGTGTGAACTGGTGCGCTTTCGCTCGCACTCGTCGCCCTCGTCACCCAACGAAGCGCGTCTCACGCTTCGATGGCTGTGGACGCCGCTGTGGCGACGAAGCCTCGGCCCCTCGGTCAATCGATTCCTCGACCCGGTCGACGTCGTGCACGTTGCTGGTCGAACGACACCCCCGACCACGTCGACGCCCCTCATCATCTCAGTCGACGATCTGCGCCCGCTTCGCGGCGAGTCGCGCGAATACCAACGCATCGCCCAGTTACGTCGGGCCGTTGGCCACGGAGCGACGCTCGTCGCCTCGACGAGAAGCGCGAGTCACGAAGTGCGCAACGTGCTCGGAGTCGAGCGCGCTCGCGTCGTTGTGGTGCCCCCGGCCGTGCCACTCGTTCAACCAACGCTGAAGGGCACCGCGATCGTCGTGAACCTCACGGGTATCTTGCAGCCTTTCCTCGACTTGGCACCGGCGCTCATCGAATTCGCCAAGAGTCACGGGACCCACGTTGAAGCACTCACGAGCGCGCAGATGACCCAGCGAATCCGTTCTCGAGGTCTCGGCGTCCACCTGCGTCCGCGAAGCGACGCGCGCGCCGCGCTGGCGGAGGCGAAGGTCGTCCTACACATCTCGGACGGTGCGCGTTTTCCCTCGTTCGCGATCGCCGCGCTCGCGGCCGGCGTGCCCACCATCGCGCGCGCGACGACCATCAATCGTGAGCTCCTGAGCGGCGCGGCCGCCTTGACCGAGAGTGACGACGAAGTCTTACCCACGTTGGCCGAACTTTGGGAGAGTCCGACGCGCCGAGCGATCATGACGGCAGCTGGACGATCGAGGGCCGAGGATTTCGCGCCCGCCACCGCCGCGCGCGCGTACGTCGCGCTCTATCGAGAAGTCGTGCGAGGCTGGAATCCGTGACTCGCGCCGTCAGCATCTCGCTGGACCAGTTCTATCGTCCCCAGCCCGGGGGTATCGCGACGTACGTGCGCGGACTCGTCCAGGGTCTGGTTTCGTTGGACGACGAGTCGCTTCGACTCGTTGGCGTCGCGCCGCGCGGCAGTCCCACCCAGGACGTCTCAGACCTCGCGCTCGAACGCGTTCGAGCGAACGCGTCGGTCAAAGTGTTGACGCGCCTTTGGGCGCGTTGGCCCCTCGGCGTACCCGACTTCAGCGATGTGGTGCACGCGACCTCGGTGGCTGGGCCCTTCGCGGGGGGAAAGAAGGACGCCGTACACGCCGCGGCGCTGCACGATCTGCTCTGGCGCGACGAACCGAGCGCGAGTACTCCGCGCGGCATCCGATTTCACGAACGGCGTCTACAAATGCTCAAACGAAGAGAGGACGTGCGCATTATCTCGACGGCGCCGGGCCTGGCGCAGCGATTGATCGAGGACGGCTTCGATCCCGGTCGACTGCACGATTCACGCCTCGGGGTAGACGACGCGCGCACGGTGCCCGACAACGAGACGCAGGTGCGTGCCGCGCTCGCGGCGCGCGGCGTCGAGGGACCCTTTACGTTGTACGTTGGCACTCGTGAACCCCGGAAGAACTTGGAGCGCCTAGCCCAGGCCCACGCGCACGCTGCTTCGACGAACCAAGAACTGGGTCCCCTCGTCCTCGTCGGACCGCCGGGCTGGGGTGACGTCGACAGTGGCGACGCCGTGACACTGGGCCTCGTCTCGAGGTCGCTATTGCAAGGTCTCTACCGCGACGCGAGCGTCTTCGCCTACGTTCCTCGCGCCGAAGGGTGGGGACTGCCGCCCGTGGAGGCGCTGCACGCGGGGGCGCGTGTCGTGGCGAGCGTGACGACGCCGAGTGTCGCGGAGAACAGCGAGGTGGTCCGGGTCGACCCTCTCGACGTCGAGGCCATTGCCGAGGGACTCATTTCGGCTCTGTCGCACGCTAATGACGAGCAGGCCCGTCAAGGTCGACGCGCGTCAGTGGCGACACTGACGTGGCGAAACGCCGCGCTCGATCACATGGCGGCGTGGCAATGAAGGTCGCGCTCGACGTGTCCGCCGTCCCGGTCAAGATCGCCGGTGCTGGTCGCTACATCGCCGAACTCGCTCATCGTTTGCCCGACGCCAGCGTCACGACCACGCTGGTCACGCGACGCGGCGACACCAGGCGCTGGCGCGGTCGTTCTCCTCAGGCTGAGGTGAAGGGTCTCGTGCCAAACGGTCGCGTCGCGCGGCTCGCCTACGAAGCGTGGCTGGTGGGTACGAGTCGCACCGCGCGCGGCGCCGATATCTGGCACGCGCCGCACTACACGATGCCGCGTCGGGGCTCGACGCCCACTGTCGTCACCATTCACGATCTCACGTTCTTCACCAATCCCGAGTGGCACGAACGCTCCAAGGTGGCCTTCTTCCGTCGAGCCATTACGTACTCGGCCCAGCACGCCCGCGTCCTGGTGAGCGTGAGTGATTTCAGCGCTCGACTTCTCGAGGCGACGATTCCCGCGCACGCGCCCATCGTTGTTGCTCCGCTCGGCGTCGAACTCGCTCTCTTTCAGCCAGAGGACCGTGACGACGAGTCGATCCTTCGCGGTCACGGACTTCGAGCGGACGTGCCCTATATTTTCTTCGTGGGCACGGTTGAACCGAGAAAGGGCCTTGACGTGTTGATCGAGGCCTTTCGAGAGATCGCGCAACATGACCCCGAGGTCGAGTTGTGGCTCGCGGGTCAGGCCGGTTGGGGCGATGGTCCGATTGAAGCGCGGATCGAGGCGCACCCGTATCACGCCCGCATCCGACGACTGGGCTTCGTGGACGACGCGCTGTTGCCGGTCCTCTATCGCCACGCACGCGTCGTCGCCTACCCCTCTCGGGGCGAGGGTTTCGGTCTTCCCGTCCTCGAGGCGATGGCCTGTGGGGCGTCGGTGGTGACGACGCGCGAGACGGTCATGGCCGAGGTCGCAGGTGATGGCGCACGGCTCGTGCCCGTGGGCAACGCCGAGGCGCTTGCGGAGTCCCTGGTCGAGGCCCTCGGATCGAGTGACGACGAGCGACGTCAATGGTCGAGCCGCGCACGCAAACGGGCGGAGCACTTTACGTGGGAGGCCTGCGTCGCTCAACACCTCGTGGCCTACGAACAAGCGGTGGCGGGCTGATGCGCGCGCTAGTGACTGGGTCACAGGGTTTCGTGGGGAAGCACTTGATCGCGCACCTGCGCGCGAGCGGCGACGAGGTCGAAGGCATCGACCGCGAACGTGACGTCACCGACGAGAAGAGCATGCGCGAGATCTTCGAGGCGTTTCGCCCCGAGGTCATCTACCACCTCGCGGCCCTCACCCACGTCGGCGAGTCGTGGGATCACGCGAGCGAGTTCACTCGCGTCAACGTCGTGGGCACCCAACGTGTGCTCGACGCGGCCTTCGCGGCCGATCCGAGCTCGATAACGCTCGTTGTCAGTTCGTCCGAGGTCTACGGCGTCGTCCGTGAAGTCGACTTACCGATTCGCGAAAGCTTTCGCGTCGCGCCCGCCAACCCCTACTCGTCGAGCAAAGTCGAAGCCGAGCGCGTCGCGCACGACGTCGTTCGCGCCCGCGCGCAGCGCGTCATCGTCGTACGCCCCTTCAACCATCTCGGCCCCGGCCAGGCGTCCACCTTCGTCGTGCCCGCACTCGTGGGACGCCTCTTGGACGCGCGCGAGCGAGGAGACGTGGAGATCCCCGTTGGTGATCTCTCGACGCGGCGTGACTTCAGTGACGTGCGTGACGTCGTTCGTGCGTATCGACTGCTCGCGCACCTCGGCGTGGCGGGTGAGACCTACAACGTCGCCTCGGGACACGACGTGGCGCTGCTCGATATTGCGAACCAACTCGTGCGACTACTCGCGCCCGAGACGAAACTCGTCGTGGACGCCACGCTCCTTCGCCCGAACGACGTGCCGGTCTTTCGGGGTAACTATGAAAAGTTGCACGACGCCACGGGCTGGTCACCCCAGATTCCCCTGCACGTCTCGCTCAGTGACGTCGTCGACGATCTCGTGACGCGGCGAAAATAGCTCGAGAGATTTCACGTAAGGCAAGGGATAAACGCGGGTTCGGCGTCAAAATCGCTCACGGGGGCCAACTAGCCTTGTATGACTGATGGACTCTCGTGCCCCGGCCGTTGTCGCCGTCATCGTTACCACCGGTTCCGGGCCGGGCCTCGAAGCCACCGCGGCTTCCTTGGCGGCCCAGAACTATGAGGAACTGAGCCTGCTCGTTGTGGCGAACGGGGATGCTCTGCACGTCCCCGAGCGGGTCGCCGCGGTCGCGCCCAACGCCTTCGTTCGCGCGCTCGAGGAAAATCGAGGATTCGGCGCCGCGTGCAACGAGGCGGCGCTCATGGTCGAAGGCTCGGCCTTCTTCCTCTTCTGTCACGACGACGTGCGTCTCGAACCCGACGCGGTGCAACTCATGGTGGAGGCGGCGTACCGCACGAACGCCAGCATCGTCACGCCCAAGGTCGTGGCCTACGAAGACCCCCTCGTCCTCTTGCACGCCGGCCAGACCTGTGACCGATTCGGCGTCGTGCGCGAGCGCGTGGAACTCGGCGAGATCGACCACGGCCAACAAGACCTCGAGCGCGACGTCTTCGTGGCGCCCGGTGGCGTCACCCTCGTTCGCGCGGACCTCTTCACGACGCTGCGTGGTTTCGACCCACTGATCACGCTGCTCGGCGAGGATCTCGACCTCTGCTGGCGCGCCCAGGTGGCGGGCGCGCGCATCGTGGTGGCGCCCTTGGCCAAGGTGGCCCACCGTGAAACCATCGCCACGGGTGAACGGGCCGTGACGGCGATCGGCACACGACGGGCCAGTCGCCAAGATCTCCAACGCCGCCACCAACTCCTCGTCGTCGCGACGGGCTGGGGACGACGACAGATGGTGTGGACGCTGATCGCGCTCTTCATCATCGATATCTTCGAAGTCGGGCTCTCGCTCGCCGGGAGAGACCTCGACCGCGCGGGGGCCATCGTTGGATCGTGGCGTTGGCTGATCAAACAGCGCCGACGCGTTCGCCAACGTCGTCGCCAACTGCACAGGTTGCGCGTCCTGTCCGACGCGGAACTACACCGTCTCCAGGTCGGCGGCGCCAGTCGCCTGAAGCTGTTCTTCGTGACGTTGCTGCGCGAGGGCTACGACAAGGCGCGAGGTATCTTGCCCCCCGAAGAGACGATCGAGCCCCTCGACGAAACCGAAGCGGCCGGTGTGGGTTTCGCGGCGGCCTTCTCCGAGGATGAGGAGTTCGACGAGATCGCCGAGAGCGGACTGCTCGAGCTTCGAACGCGTCCGTCGCGCTTCATGACATCATTTCGATCCCAAGCCGCGGTGGTTTCCGTCGTCGCGTTGTTGTGGCTCATCGGATCGAGAAATCTCGTCGCGACCCACCTGCCGTTGGTGGGTCGTCTGGCGCCCCTCGACTCGTGGTGGTCGACGTGGCGTCACTTCTTCGCGTCGTGGTCGTCCAACGGTGTGGGCTCGGGCGCGCCGGGCATGCCGGGTTACGGGGTTCTGGCCTTCGCGGGTACGTTCGTCTTTGGACGCATGGGCGTGTTGCCACGCTTGGCGTTGATCCTCGCGGTGCCCATCGGGGCCATGGGTGTCAGTCGACTCCTGAAGGACAGCGCGTCGAATCGCGCGCGCATCTTCGCCGCCTTCGCCTACATCGCGATGCCCCTGGGCGTCAACATGATCAGTCAGGGACGCGTCGACGTGCTGGTGGTGGTGGCGGGCCTGCCCTACATCGTGCGGCGAATACTCGCGCTGATGGACGTGCCGGGTTTTCGACCCGTTTCCTACAGCGAGCCGGTGCCCTTCGGCCATCGGGGCTGGCGCACGAGCGAGTCCGGCCAGCGCATGGTCCTCATCATGCTGATCGCGATCGTGTCGGCCATGGCGCCGGCCACGCTCATCGTGGTCGCGCTCGTCGTCGTGGGCGTAGTCGTGGCTCGACTCTTCGAGCCCGACCCCGAGAGGTCCTATCGCGGATCGTTCCGGTTCCTCGGCGCGCTCGTCCTGAACGTCGCCATCTTCCTTCTGCCGATGACCATCAACGTCATCTTCGCCGGGCGGCGCGCCCTCGAGATCTTCGGACTCTCGCGCGGACCGTGGTCGGTGCCTTCGTTCAGTTTTCTCCTGCGTGACGTCGACGGCACGTTCGGAACTTCGTGGTGGGGTTGGCTCTTACCCCTAGCGGCCCTCTTCGCTCTGGTGCTCTGCAAGGGCGAGCGACGCCTCATCGCGTCGAAGGTGGTCGTGATCGCCGCTTTGACCCTGGTGCTCACGGCGCTCGTCTCACGCCATTGGCTAGGGTCCTTCGCGCCCGATCTCGACGTGTTGTTGGCGCTGTACGCGGTAATGCTCGCGACGTTGATCGGGCTCGGTATCGCGGCCCTCGAACACGATCTTCGCGACGCGGGCTTCGGCTGGCGCCAGTTCGCGGCGGGCCTGTCGGTCGCGACACTGCTGGTGGCCACCTTGCCGTTCCTCGCCAACTTCGGTAGCGGTCGTTTCGACCTTCCCACGACGAGCGTGGCGGAGTCGCTCTCCGCCCTGGCGCCCTCGACGGCCGGCGGGTATCGCGTCTTGTGGCTCGGCGACCCCTCCGTCGTGCCCCTTGCGGGTTGGTCGGTGGCGCCCGGTCTCGAAGCGGCGACGTCCATGAACGGACTGCCGGGCGGTGCAACACTCTTCAACTCGCCCGACTCGGGCACGAGTGACGTCATCATGCAAGCCGTCCAGAGCGCCCTCGCCGGCCACACCGTGCGCCTGGGTGAACTCCTCGCGCCCGCGGGCATCTCGACCATTGTCGTGATGAACTCGTCGGCGCCCGAACTCGCCGGCGTCCAGAACGTTCCGTTGCATCGCGCGCCGGGCGTGCTTCTCACCGCGCTCAACAATCAGAGCGACCTCTCGCTGAACCTGCAGACGTCCTCGGTCGAGGTGTTCTCGAACTCGCTCTTTCACGGCATCGTCGCCGCGACCAATCCCGGTGCCACGACACTCTCGCCGATCTTTAGTTCATCGTCATTCTCGGGTCCTCTGACCGCGGGTTCGACCGTCGTGGCCGGGCTCGCGCCCGCGGGTGCCTTCGCGCTCGACGTCAACGGCAAGGCCGCCGCTCGATCGACGTTGGGCAGCTGGACGCCCTTCTACGAGGTCGCGCCGGCACCCTCGAGCCCCGTGGGCACGATCGTCCTGCACCAGTTCCCCCTGAACGGGCTCATCGCCTTATTCACCCTGGGCATGTGGGGGATCGTTTGGCTCGGCTTTGGTTGGGTGCACCGTCTCGAGTGGCTCTTCACCGGACGTCGTCGCGTGGTCACGGCCCGGCTTACGAAGGAGAGCGATGTTTAAGTTGCGCCGTGTCCCGGTCTTTCTCGTCGTACTCGTGCTCCTCGTCGCGACGGGGGTCGTGACGTCGCTGCGTCACCCCACCAACCCCTCCGATCTACCGAGCGGTCTCACGGTTTCGTTGGACGCGGAGTCGACCGCGCTCTACTGCACGGGCATATCGAGCGCGAGCGGCGCGCCGGGACGCGTGACGTTCTTCAACACGTCCTCGGCGAGTCGAAGTCTCAGCGTGAGCGTCGTCTCCGACAAGGGCAACACGTACCACGGCTCGATTGAACTGGCCGCGCACGCGGCGCAGTCCATTGATCCGAGTGTCGTCGACAAGGGTGCCGCGGGCGACAACTACGGCGTCGCGGTCCAGATCAGCGGCGGCGGCGTCGTCGGCGAAGAGATCGCGGGCACCAACCGGACCGAAGTTCCCTGCAGCGCGTCGGGCGTCACGCGCTGGTACGCGACGGGCTTCAACACCCTCGTGGGGTCGAGCGCGTACTTGAGCGTGTACAACCCCACCGCCACGGCAGCCGTGTTGAACGCCTCGATCTACACGGCCGCGGGCTTCTACGCGCCGGCGTCCTTTCAGGGGATCAGTGTCCCCGCGCACACCCAGGCCGAGATCAACCTGGGTAAGCAAGTTGTCAACACGTCCAACGTCGGCGTGAGTGTCAAGGTACTACGCGGCTCACTCGAGATCGTCGGCGTCGAGAGTTCCGCCGGCACGGTCTCATTTGAACAGGGTGTCAGCGACGCGTCGAACGAGTCCTGGTTCCCGAACGTCACCACGGCGCAGTCGGCCACGGCAGAGATCCGCGTGGCCAATCCGAGCGACTTCGCGGCCGAGGTCACGGTGAACGTCGCCCTCAGTCCGTACACCGTCACACCCCAGACGCTCAGCGTGTCACCCTTCAGCACGGGGGTCATCGTCATCACGCCGAATCCCGCGATTCCCGCCTCCGGTTACGCGAACGTGACAGTCCATTCAAACGTGCGCGTCGTCACGTCGCTCGCGACGGGCACGGGCGTCTCGATCGCCCTGTCCTCGCCGCAGACGCCGAGCGACGCGTTTCTCGTTCGCGACTTCACGGGACTGGGCTTCGACGCCGCGACGTTGACCAACACCTCGGCGCGTACGATCACACTGAAGACCTCACTGTTCAACGCGGCCACACCCAGCATCGTCACGGGCACGAGTGGCGTCAAGCTCGCCGGGGGCGCGACTGAAACACTTGCGTCGTTGATTCCCTCGATTGCGACGACGCACGACGCCGTACTCATCACGGCGTCGAGTCCTACGTTGGTGGTGTCGATGACGATGCCCAGCCGCCCGAAGGGCGTGAACGTGGTGACGCCGCTAGACGGCAGGTAGCGTCGGCGGCTGCCAGGTCGGCGTCGCGGGAGCAGCGGGCGCCGCTGGTGACGCCGCGGCCGGGGCAACGGGCGTCACTTCCTTCTTGGCCGCCGACTTGCCCACACCACTCAAGGCACTGACGGTCTTCGTGCCCTCGGGGTGAACGGGCTCGCCGTTCGCTTCGTCGATCAGACGTGCCGCGTCGGCGCCGTCGATGGTCTCGTGCTCGAGTAGCGCCCTCGTCAACGACTCGAGGCCACGACGGTGCAAGGTGAGCACCTCAATGGCCCTCGACTCTTGCTCGCGAAGGATGCGCTCGATCTCATCATCGATGACCTTGGACGTGTGATCGGAGTAGTCACGCGTGTGCATCAGGTCTTCGCCCAAGAACACCTGGTTGTTCGAGCCCCACGCCATGGGGCCGATCTCCTTGGACATGCCCCACTCGCGCACCATGCGGCGGGCGAGCTCGGTGTTGCGCTGAAGGTCGTCCGCGGCCCCGGTGGAGAGATCGCCGTAGACCAGGAGTTCCGCGACGCGTCCCCCCATGCGCATGCAGAGGGAGTCTTCAAGATGTTGGCGCGACATGATGTGGCGATCCTCTTCGGGCAGCGTCATCGTCACGCCCAGCGCCATGCCACGAGGGATGATCGTGATCTTGTGCAGGGGATCGGTCTTGTCGAGCACGTAGGCGAGGAGCGCGTGACCACTCTCGTGAAAGGCAATGCGCTCGCGCTCGTCGTCCTGGAGGACCATGGTGTCGCGCTCTTGACCCATCAAGACGCGGTCGCGTGAAGACTCGAAGTCTTCCATTCCAATGGTCGTTGAGTTGCGTCGCACCGCGTGCAGGGCCGCTTCATTGACGAGGTTCGCCAAGTCCGCGCCACTCATGCCGGGTGTACCGCGCGCCACGATGTTCATGTCCACCGACGGGTCCAGTGGTTTTCCCTTGGAGTGCACTTCGAGGATCGGCAGACGTTCTTCGAGGTCGGGCAAGGGAACGACGATCTGTCGGTCGAAGCGACCGGGACGAAGGAGCGCCGGGTCCAACACGTCCGGGCGGTTCGTCGCGGCGATGACGACGACGCCTTCGGTGGGCTCGAATCCGTCCATCTCACTCAGCATCTGATTAAGGGTCTGTTCGCGCTCGTCGTGACCGCCGCCAAGTCCCGCGCCGCGCTTACGTCCGATGGAGTCGATCTCGTCTACGAAGACAATGGCCGGCGACTGCTTGCGCGCGGTCGCGAAGAGGTCACGCACGCGACTCGCGCCTACGCCGACGAACATCTCCATGAAGTCCGAACCCGAGACCGAGAAGAAGGGGACGCCGGCTTCGCCGGCGACGGCGCGCGCGAGCATGGTCTTGCCGGTGCCCGGGGGACCGACGAGCAAGATTCCCTTAGGAATCCGGGCGCCGATATTCTGATAGCGCATCGGGTTCTTCAAAAACTCGACGACTTCGCTGATCTCCTGTTTCACCCCGAGGTAGCCAGCCACGTCGGCGAACGTGGTCTTCGGATGGTCCTCGTTGAACTGCTTCGCCTTCGAACGACCAACGGACATCATGCCGTTCATCTGTCCTCGCGCCTGACGACTCACGTAGAACATGAACGCCCCAAAGATCAGTATCCAGATGAGGTAGGGCAGCAGCAAACTGGCCAGGCTCGAGGGCGTCGCGAAGGTGACTTGCACGTTGTTGCCACTGAGCGTGGACACTTCGTTCGAGAGCGCGGGTACTGGGCCGTTCGAGGTGTAGTTGGTCCCGTTACTCAACTGACCGGTGATGATGCCCGTGGAGGTCGAGATAACGGCCGAAAGCACTTTGTGCGATTTAGCGTCTTGAATCAACGCCGAGTACGCGACGGTTTTGACGGTTTTGTTGGAAAAGAGGTTGGGAATGACCAGGACGCCCAGGACGAACGCCACGATCGCGATCGTGACGATGCGCCGACGCACTTGGGGCGCCATGGGCTTCTCACCGCCCGGTAGAAATTTCTTTAAACCGTTTTGATTGCTTGGATCGGTTGGTGCGTCAGCCACTTATCTAATCTAGAGGTCACCAGCGACAACTGGACTCGCCCTGTGCAAAACCTCGAGATGAAAGCGGAACACCTTTGAGTTCTTCGACCATTGAAATACAGGCGGATCGACCTCGCGTCGTTCCGATTCTGGTCGCGAGCTTTATTGGATTCTTAGCCGGCCAGATCGTCGCGTTGCTCTTGAACACGTTGGGCGTCGCCGTTACGCACTACCCCGGAGGCATGACCGCGCTGAGTAAGGCGGCCAATCCGCCGTGGTGGTCGAACGCGCTCAGCCTCTTGGGCCTCTGGGTGGGCTTCGCCGCGGCGATCTTCTACGCCTATCGCGAAGGTCACTTACGAGCCCTACCCGATCAGTGGCGACCGCGCTGGAGCGACCTCGTTTACGTCGTCGTGGGCGTCGCGTGTCAGCTCATCATCGATCTGGCCTACGCGCCCTTTCACTTCAAGAGCCTGAACCATCCCGTCAATCATCTCTTCAAGGCCACGAACGGTCCCGGGTTCGTGTTGATTGCCATCATGACCACGCTGTTCGCGCCGTTCTTTGAAGAGTGGCTCTTTCGAGGGGTCATCTTTCGTGCGATCGCCGAGGGCATGACGGGCGTGTCGACGCGAGTGGCCGTCACGCTGGGCGTCGTCGTGAGCGCGTGCCTCTTCGGACTGGCTCACGGTGAGGCGTTGCAGTTCGTCGGTCTCGCGGCCTTCGGCGTCGTGCTCGCGCTGATAGTTCACCGCACGAAACGCTTGGTGCCGAGCTTTCTCACGCACGCGTCGTTCAACGCGGTCGCGCTGGTGGCCGTCATCGCCCAGCGCGCGGGCCACTGATGCGCCGCTTTCGAGGTTTATTTACGCCTCTAGGGGCCATCGACGCGTTGTTCGTCTTCGTGGTCATCTTCGTCACGATCTTGGAACTGCACCCCCAACTTCTCGTCTCTTCGACGCTCATCACCGGAGGTGACACGGGCTCACACGTCGCGCTGCCGGCGTACCTGAAGACGACGGGCAATCTCTTCAATTTCACCCCGTGGTATCCCGGGTGGCTAGGTGGCCTGCCCGCCTACACCTACTACTTCGTCCTACCCGACGTACTCGCGACCTTCGGGAGTTACGTCATCGGATTCGCCGTCGCGATCAAACTCGCGACGATCCTCGGTTCGGTGCTGATGCCAATCACCGCGTACACCATGGGCCGACTCTTTCGCGCACCGCGGCCCATTCCCGTCGCCCTCGCGCTTGCGACGTTGCCCTTCCTCTTTGACGCGACCTTCACCATCGACGGCGGGAACCTCTTCTCCACGATGGCCGGCGAGTACGCCTTCTCGCTATCCCTGGCCTTGGCACTGCTGACGATCGGGCTCTTCGCCCGTGGCGTTCGAACTGGGCGCGGCTACTGGCTCGCGGCAATGGCGCTGAGCGCCACGTTGGCGTCGCACGTCCTCCCCTGGCTCTTCAGTCTCGGGGCGATCGCCGTGCTCATGGTCTTCGAACTCCTCCATCGTCGAGGCATTGGCGATCCGCGCGAGCAGCCGCTTTCTCACGAGCACGCCCGAGGCGACTACGCGCGACCAGTTCGTTTCGTGATCGGTGCCGGCCTCATCTCCTTCGGGCTCTCCGCGTGGTGGCTCCTGCCCTTCGCGACCACTCAGTCGCTCTCGGACTCGTTGGGTTACACGAACGTGCCCGTTTCCAACTTGCACGAGGTCTTCTCCACGCTGGGATGGTTCAACGCCACGGGGGGAGCGGCCGGCGATCGCTGGGTCATCGTTCTCAGCGCGGTCGCCATCATCGTGGCCTTCATCGTGCGCGACCGTCTCGGCATGGTGCTCGCCACGTTGACGGTGCTCTCCTTTTGGGCCTTCGTACTCGATCCCCAGAGCGCCATATGGAACCAACGTCTCATTCCGTTTTGGTTCATCACCATTCATCTGAGTGTCGGATGGTTGGCGGGGTACGTCGCGTGGCGTTGGGCCTCGCGGATTCCATCGCGCGCGCGCCTCGCATCATTTTTCATCGAGGGTGACAACATCGAGCACGTGGGCGATCTCGCCGACAACGTCGCGCGCGAGCCCGTCGACAGCGAAGCTCTTGAGTCCCCAGCGCTCGTCCTCGACGAGGTGGGTGATTCCGAGCGCAGAGTGGGTCGCGTCATTGGCGCCTCGTGCGTCGTTGCGTTGCTCGGCCTTCTCTCGACGGTGCCGGGGCTCACGCCCCTCGCGAACGACCTGCACCTGGCGACGGGTGGAAACCAGGTCACGAGTTGGTCGCAGTACAACTACTCGGGCTACCAGAGTAAGCCCGCGTGGCCCGAGTATCACGGCTTGATGTTGACCATGAGCAGTGTCGCCAAGCGCTACGGCTGCGGTCGTGCGATGTGGGAGTACAACTCGTCGGAGAATCGCTTCGGCACGCCCGAAGCTCTGATGCTGCTGCCCTACTGGACGAACAACTGCGTCGACTCCATGGAGGGACTGCTTATGGAGTCCTCGGCGACGACGCCCTATCACTACCTCGACCAAGCCGAGCTCAGCGTCGCGCCGAGCAATCCTCAAGTCGGTCTCGACTACGGCTCGCTCAACGTCGCCGAAGGCGTGCGCCATCTCCAGATGCTGGGCGTGAAGTACTACATGGCGTTTTCGCCCTCCGTCATCGCCGAAGCGAACGCCAACCCCCAACTGCAACTCGTGGCCACGACGAGGAAGTGGCCCGCGCCGGGCGTGCAGTGGCGGATCTATCTCATCAAGAACAGCCCGATGGTCGAGGCGTTGTCGGCCACGCCGAACGTCGTATCCAACATCGCGAGCCAGTCGAAGTGGTTGGCGGCCAATCAGACGTGGTGGTTGAACCCTCAATTACAGAAGGTCTACGCCGCGAGCAGCGGTCCGTCGTCGTGGCCCCGTGCGTCGAGCGTGACGTCGATGACGAGTTCGAAGCCGTTACCCGAGGTCGTCGTCTCGCACACGCACGTCGGCCTGCAGTCGCTCTCCTTTGACGTGAGTCGCGTGGGCGTGCCGATGCTCGTGAAGATCTCCTACTACCCACGCTGGCACGTGACCGGCGCGAGCGGACCGTACCGGGTGAGTCCGAACTTGATGGTGGTCGTGCCCACGTCCAAGCACGTCTCGCTCGACTACACGAGCACGTCCGCGTTGACCCTGGGCAACATTCTGAGCGACATCACGACGGTGGCCGGATTCGCCATCCTCTTTATGGTTCTTCGGAGACGGCGAATCCTGCATAGGTAGAATGGGCGGTCGTGGACACGACAACGATCTTCAAGGCCTATGACGTCAGGGGTACCTACCCTGATCAAATCGACGAACACGTTGCCGAGGCCGTGGGTTCGGCCTTCGCCACGTTCGCGAGGTCTCCCCGGATTGTCGTGGCGCGCGACATGCGCACGTCGGGCGTCACGCTCACTGAATCCTTCGCCCGAGGCGTTCGCGCCGTTGGCGTCGAGGTCGTCGACCTCGGACTCGCCTCGACGGACTTTCTCTACTTCGCGTCGGGCTACCTGGACGTGCCGGGCACGATGTTCACCGCGTCGCACAACCCCGCCAAGTACAACGGCATCAAACTCTGTCTCGCCGGAGCGAAGCCCGTGGGACTCGAGACGGGTCTCGTTGAGATCGAAGCCCTGACCAACGACTTTTACGCGTCGCCCGCCACGGGCGAGCTCGCCGACTACTCGACGCTCGATCTCACGGCGGAGTGGGTTGCCCACGTGCACTCCTTCGCCGACGTCAAGGCCTTTCGTCCGATCAAGATCGTCGCCGACACCGCGAACGGAATGGGCGGCTTTGTCGCGCCGCTCGTCTTCACCGGGCTGCCCTTCGACGTGGAGATTTTGTTCCCCGAGCTCGACGGATCCTTCCCGAATCACCCGGCCGATCCGCTCAACCCAGACAATCTCAAGGACTTGCAGCGCCGCGTGCTCGAAACGGGAGCGGACATCGGGCTCGCCTTCGACGGCGACGCGGACCGCGTCTTTCTCATCGACGAGAAGGCGCAACCCGTCTCTGGTTCGACGACAACGGCGATGGTCGCCGCAGTGATGCTCGAGCGCCACCCCGGATCGACGGTGCTCTACAACTTGATCTGTTCGAAGTCCGTACCGGAAGTCATCGCCGAAGAGGGCGGCGTCGGGGTGAGGACGCGCGTCGGACACAGCTACATCAAACAGGTCATGGCAGAGACGGGGGCGATCTTTGGTGGCGAGCACTCCGGCCACTACTACTACCGTGAGAACTTTCGCGCGGACTCAGGAATCATCACGGCCTTCGTGGTCCTCGATCTCATGAGCCAGTCCACGGTTCCGCTATCGGAACTCGCGAAGCCCTTTCTGCGCTACGCCGCCTCGGGGGAGATCAACACCGAAGTGACGAACCCCTCTGCGAGCGTCGAGCGTCTAGTCGAGAAGCTCCAGGCCGATGGCGTCAACGTCGATCTGCTCGACGGCTTGACCGCGGACTACGGATCATGGTGGTTCAACCTTCGTCCCTCGAACACCGAACCGCTGCTGCGTTTGAACGTCGAAGCCGCTGACGACGTATCGTGTCAGGCTCACGTTGAAGAAGTGCTGACCCTAATCAAGGAGACTTCCTGATGGCTCTCGACTCATTCCTGCTCGACCTTCTCGAAGATCCGGTCGACCACGGCGCGCTGCTCTACGTGCCCTCGAAGGACCTGTTGTTCAATCCTCGTCTCCACATCGCCTACGAGGTGCGCGATTCGATTCCGGTGATGTTGCCCGACGAATCGCGCGTCGTCGACGAGGAAGAGGAGCGCTCGTACAGCGACGATCCCGACACTCGCCTTACGGGACTCCGTTAACGCGTCGGCGAGGCGACGCCTGTCGTCGCTGGCGACTCTCGACGATGAGTGATGCTGTTTAGGATTGTTTCGTGAACACGCTGTGCCTTCGCCCACCCAACTTTGGCGACGAGGCGGAAGTAATGATTGCGCATAAGCAGATGTTGAACGAGGGCTTCACTTTTGCGACGGGTCTTCGCGAGAACGAGCCGTGGCAGGGGTACCTGAATCGATTGGACTCATATCAATATGGTCAGGAAGCCCAGTGGGTACCGTCCACGTTCCTTGTCGCGGAGGTAGACGGGAAGATCGTTGGTCGCACCTCAATTCGTTTTGAACTGGACGCGCATCTTGCCCACGAGGGCGGCCACATTGGCTACGGCGTTGTTCCGAGTGAACGGCGAAAGGGTTATGCCACTCAGATTCTCATCCAGAGCTTGGACGTTGCGCGCGGCGCGGGCGTTCAACGTGTTCTTGTGACGTGCGTCGTTTCTAACGAAGGTTCGACGAAGGTGATCGAGCGATGTGGAGGCGTCCTTGACTCAGTGGTTCTATCGAACGATGGAAGTATGGTGAATCGATTCTGGATCGAATGACTCTTTGTTGCCGACGACCTCGTGCATGAATCCTTGACTCTACGAGTCTTGGTGTTGAGGACCGGACGCCACAGATCTGCTACCAAATGTTGGCGAATTCTTTTGCTTCAGGTCCAACCCTTACAGGCGCTCCACGATCATCGCCATCCCTTGGCCGCCACCGACGCACATGGACTCCAGACCAAAGCGCAGGTCAGCGTCTTCGAGTGAGTTCAGCAGCGTCGTCATGATGCGTGCGCCGGTCATGCCAAAGGGGTGACCGAGGGCGATCGCGCCACCGCGGATGTTTAGTCTGTCGAGTTTGATGCCGAGGTGTTTTGCGCTGGGCAGCACCTGAGCCGCGAAGGCCTCGTTGATCTCAACGAGATCGATCTCGTCAATGGTCATGTCGGCACGACGAAGTGCTTGGCGACAGGCTTCGATGGGTCCAAGTCCCATGATCTCTGGATTGATTCCGCTGACGCCGCTCGCGACGATGCGCGCGAGAGGCTTGATGCCGAGTTCTTGAGCCTTCGTGTCACTCATCACGATGACGCCGGCGGCACCGTCGTTCAGTGGACAAGCGTTACCCGCGGTGATGGTGCCACCTTGGCGAAAGACGGGTTGGAGGCTCGCGAGTTTCTCCAACGTGGTGCCCGCACGAGGGCCGTCGTCTTTGGTGACGACCGAACCATCAGGCAACGTGACCGGCGTGATCTCGCGCTCGAAGAATCCGTTCTCCTGGTGGGCAACGGCGAGTTCTTGACTGCGCAGTGCGAACTCGTCCATCTCTTCACGTGAGACGTTCTCGAACTCGGCCACGTTCTCGGCGGTCTGGCCCATTGCGACGTACACGTCGGGTAGTCCCGGCTGCGGCGTCCAGGGATCGGTGACCTTCTCGGAGCGAGCCTTGGTGCGCTTGATGGCGTCGTGGAAGAGCGGGTTCATGGCGCTCCCACTGTCGCTGGCGCCGTTGCCGAATCGTGAGACCGTCTCGACGCCAGCAGAAATAAATATGTCACCCTCACCGGCGCGGATGGCGTGCGCGGCCATGCGAATGGTCTGCAGCGATGAGGAGCAGTAGCGATTGACGGTGACGCCGGGCACGTCGTCAAGTCCCGCGAGAATCGCGACGACTCGTGCGAGGTTGAAGCCCGACTCACCGGCTGGCTGTCCGCAGCCCACCATCAGGTCCTCGACACTGTGGGGATCGAGTTCGGGCACCTTTTCGATGAGCGCGCCAACGATGAGCGCGGTCAAGTCGTCAGGGCGCATGTCCACGAGCGAGCCCTTGAACGCCCGACCGATGGGGGTGCGGGCGGTGGCGACGATGACGGCTTCGGGCATGGATTCCTCCTCGAGTTACTCCAGGGCAACGCTGGCGAGCATAGTGACTCGCTATGGAGCGTTGGTCTGGTTCGCTCCAAGTGGGCCGGCGTTGGCGAACCCTTGGCGCACGCCTTGACCAGCGCGACGGGCGAGCTGGTCGGGCTCGAAGAGCATCCAGTAAGCGTTGCGCGCGTGGTCGCGTGATCGGTTCTCGAACACGGTCGCTAGTTCAGCCGGGTCGAAGGACTCGTCTTCGTGCACGAAGACTTCCAGAATTGGTGTCGAGGTCATGAGTTGGGCCTGCATGATGCCCTGGGACGCCTCGTGGGCGCACTGCTTGTCGATGGGCGCCGAACCGGGCATGCCGAGCGCCACCACAATGGCGGCGCCGTCACGCTCAATCATGCTCTTCGCCGCTACGGCCAGGTCTTTGAACCCGGGCACCGTTTTGGCGATGACCTCGAAAGTGATCCCGTAGCCGGGACAGCTGGCCAGTTCGGCGCGGGCGGCCGCGCCCATGTCGTAACGAGCGAACATCGTGTCGACGACGCCTATCTTCACGACGCTCTTCGACGTGCTCTTGGTTTTCTTCTTCTTTGACACGAGACTCCAATCTCTCTCCAGTGTAGGGAGTGGTCCCGCGCGGGCCTTCGGCGAGGATTACTCGATGTCCTAGTGTTGGCTCGACAGAGGGGTGGGCCATGGCCTGGGACTTTTCAACGGACGAAGCGTTTGAAGAACAGCTCGTCTGGATGCGCGGCTTCGTCCGCGAAGAGATCATGCCCATCGAGACGCTGTCGCTGAAGCACGATCAGGTCGTGACCTTGATAAGGCCGCTTCAAGAACAGGTACGAGCGAGGGGACTCTGGGCCGCGCACCTTCCAAGCGAACTTGGCGGCATGGGCTTTGGCCAAGTCAAGCTCGGCCTGATGCACGAAATCTTGGGTCAGTCGATGTACGGACCCGTGGTCTTTGGCAACAACGCGCCCGACAGTGGCAACGCGGAACTGCTCGCCGCCGGAATGGAGATGACCGGGCGAGAGGACATCAAAGAGCGCTGGCTGACGCCCCTGCTGAGTGGTTCCATTCGATCGGGCTTTTCGATGACCGAACCCAACACGGCCGGCAGCGACCCGAGACTCCTGAAGACGCGCGCCGTCAAAGACGGCGACGAGTGGGTCATCAACGGGCGAAAGTGGTACACGACCAACGGCTCGGTCGCGGACATTTTGATCGTGATGGCCGTCTCGAATCCCGAGGTGCATCCGTACCAAGGATCGTCGATGTTCGTCGTGCCCGTCGACACACCCGGACTCACCATTCTGCGCGACGTGGGATCGATGGACGACCCTGACGTCGTCTACGGTCGCTTCGGTAATCACGCCGAGATCCTCTACGAGGACGTGCGCGTACCGTCCGACCACCTGATCGGTCCCGAGGGCTCCGGCTTCCTTCTCGCCCAGACGCGCCTCGGGCCGGGACGCATCCACCACTGCATGCGTTGGCTCGGGCAGTCCCAGCGCGCCTTCGACATGATGTGCGAGCGAGCGCTGAGTCGCTACACGCATGGTTCGTTCCTCGCCGAAAAACAGACCGTCCAGAATTGGATCGCTGACTCCAAGGCCGAGATGCACGCGGCGCGGCTCATGACGCTGCACGCCGCGTGGAAGATGGATCAAGTCGGCGCGTCGGCCTCGCGCGACGAGATCGCCATGATCAAGTACTTCGGCGCGAACGTACTGCACAACGTGATCGACCGCGCGATTCAGACCTACGGGTCGCTCGGCTATTCGAGCGACATGCCGCTCGAAGCGATGTACCGCGAGGCGCGAGCGGCTCGTATCTACGACGGCCCCGACGAAGTCCATCGCCAGACGGTGGCCCGTCACGCGCTGAAGAACTACGACGCCTCGGAAGTGCCCACCGACCACATACCCACGCGCGCCGCAGCCGCGCGCGAGAAGTTCGCCGACGTGTTGGAGTTCCTCGAGGCCGACTCCGTCTAGCGCGGCGCGAGGCCCTCGACGGCCTCGTCGAGATTGATGCCGAAGGGCACGATGGCGATGGTGGGCACCTCGACTCCCGCCTCGACGTAACGCGCCACGTGCTCGCGGCACGCTTCATAGGACCCGTGGATCACCAGTTCGTCGACGACCGAATCGGGAATGACTTCGTTAGCCTTTTTCCGGTCGCCCGCGGCCCAGGCGTCCCACATGGGCGTCAACGCGTCGCCGCGGCCGAGCCACCGGTGGAACTCGGCGTACGCGTTCACGGTGAGGTACGACGAGATCATCCGTCGCGCGATGAAGCGCGCGGCGTCGGCGTCTTCATTCGGGATGACGAAGAGCCGCGCGGCGATGGTCTTGTCCGCGCCGACCTCGGCGCGGCACTGCGCGACGTCGGAAGCGGCGAGCCAGTTGAGGATTGCGCCGTCGGCCTCTCGTCCAGCCAGTCGCAACATTCCCGGGCGCAGCGCCCCGAGCAAGATGGGCGGCCGATTGACCACCGGTCGTGACAACTTGAAGCCGTGTACTTCGAACGTCTCGAAGACCTCGTCGATCTTCTCGCCGTCGAGGGCTCGCTTCACGAAGCGAAGTACGTCGCGCGTCCTTGCGTAAGGTCGGTCGTAGGTAATGCCGTTCCAACGCTCGACAACGGGTTCACTCGACGCGCCCAACCCCATTGTGAACCGCCCGCCACCCACTTCGGCCATCGCGGCGATGCTCATGGCCAGGAGGCCAGCCCCTCGGGTGAAAACCGGAGTCACTGCGACACCGAGGTTGAGCCGTGACTCGACGATCGCCGCCACGGTGAGGGGCGTGAAACCGTCGGCCCCGTCGACCTCAGCCGACCAGACGTCGGTGTAGCCGAGGTCGGCCAAGCGATGGAACCACTCGCGATGCTCGAGCAGTGTGACGCCGTCAAAGGGGATCGTGATGCCGTAGCGAGAGGTCATGCCTTCAGTGTTTCAGATGACGCGAGGTCTCGAGGTCGCTCAACGTAAGTAGTCCTGGTCGTTCGCCTTGGGAACCTCGAGACCGCGGCGTTCGAGATCGCTCACCCAACGATCGATCAAGGTCTCGAGGATGGTCGCTCGGGCGAAGTGCTTGTCCTCAGCCGCGATGAGGTCCCAGTGGGCGTGGTGGTGGTCGGTGGAGTCGACCATGAAGTTGAGTGCTTTCAGGTACTCTTCACGCTTTTCGCGATTGCGCCAGTCATCGGGGGTCAGTTTCCAGTGCTTCAATGGGTCGTTCGCGCGATCGTTGAATCGACGGTTCTGTTCTTGGTCGGAGATGTGCAGCCAGAACTTGACGATGGTGACGTCGGCGTTGAGCAGCATGCGCTCGAATTCGACGATCTCTCGGGCTGAACGCTCGACCGTCTCTTCGTCGATGAGCGCTTCAGCGCGTTCCACCAGGAGCCGTCCGTACCAGGAGCGATCGAAGACCGTCATCTCACTCGTGCCGGGCAGAACCTCTTGAAATCGCCAGAGAAAGTGGTGGCGAAGCTCTTCTTCGGTCGGGGGACCGATCGGCACGACCCGGACCTGGCGAGGGTCGAGGCTCGCGGTGAGTCGACGAATCGCACCACCCTTACCCGCGGAGTCGAATCCTTCGAAGACCACGATCAGTCCCGGCCCGCTGACGTCGGGGCGCAAGAGGCCCGCGGTCAAGAGTCGCAGTTGAGTGAGACGGCGCTGCGCGCGTTTCACGCGCTTCTCGGACGCTTCCTTACTCAGCGTCTGGGAAAGGTCGATGTCGTCGACGCGGCTCACGCGGCGGCGCCGTTCGCTCGAAGATCGTGCACGCGGACTCCTTTTATTCTTAACGTACTCCACGACGATTCGTCCGATGAACGAGCTCGGCCGCGGTCACTCTTTAGGATGTACTAGACCACGGAACGAGAGATAGTAATGCGAAAGATTGTGCTCCTGGTCGCCGTCGTGGCGCTGCTCGCCGGCGGCGCACTCTCGTGGAGTCATCGTGGTCCAGCGCTGGCAACGACCAGTACGTCAAAGATCGAACGCGCGTCGCTCGTCAGTTCGACTGCGACGACGACCACAACGACCGGAGCGACCACGACGACGACGCCGCTGCCTATGCCTCAACCGGTGTGTTTTAGTCACATGAAATCGGGAGGACCCGGACACGCACCGATTCCGATTGAGGTCTGCAAGCCCTGGCAGGCAAAGGACACGTGGTCGGGATCGACGCCATCGATCTACACGTCGGCCTTTCGTCCAAACATCGCCCAGCCGACGGTGATCGCGTACGCCACGTGGGTTCGTACGTCGACGACGGATCTCGCGCTCTACCTCGGCTACGAGGGGCCTGGAACGACGACGTTGCCGCGCGGTCCCGAGGAAGTTCCCCCGACCGCGACCAACCGCCTCCTCGCGACGTTCAACTCCGGTTTTTACGAGAAGGATCTCGCCTCTGGGTTTTTCACCAACCACACGCTCTACTTCCCGATGGTGTACGGTCTCGCGACGGTGGTGCGTTACACCAACGGGCGCGTCGACATCGTTCGCTGGACTGGCGGTCCGCGGCCGGCCGGCAATGTCCTCATGGCCCGCCAGAACCTTCCGTTGCTCGTGAACGTGGACGCCGCGACGCCCTTGTCAGCCAACAACGCCGCGTGGGGGTCCACGCTCGGTGGCGTGCCGGCGGTGTGGCGCTCGGCAATTGGCATCGACGCCAATGGCAACTTGATCTACGTCGCCGCGCCGGACCAGACGTCGGCGACGCTCGCGGCGCTGATGGTGCGACTACACGCGGTACGTGCCATGCAGCTCGACATCAATCCCGCGTGGCCGATCTTCGTCACCTACGGGGGGGCCGGCGCCAAGAGTCCGTCGCTCTTCGTCGCCAATCCCAACCAGATTTCGACGAGATTTCTCTACGTCAGTACGAAGGACTTCTTCGCCGTCTACCTCTCGCGTAGACCCGGTGAAGCGCAGCCGTGGTAGGGCGACACGCCTCGAAGACGCCCGGACGAGTCTCGTGGCGTCTTCGAACGGCGCTCGGGGGTCTCGTTGCCCTGGTCCTCGCCGCGCTGGTCGTGGGACTCGGCGTCGCCAATGAAGTGACCACGACCACGAGCTCGACGTCGAGCACGTCGAGCACGTCGAGCACGTCGCCCACGACGACGAGCGCGCCCGTCACCACGACGCTGGCGCCAACCGTGACGCTCAGTGCCGTCGGCGACACCGAACTCGGTAACACACCCCAATTGCCCAGTAACCCGAACGCCTTGTTCAATCCAGTGCGCGCGGCACTCGCCGCGCCCATCGTCTTTGGCAATCTCGAAGGAACGCTGACGGACGCGACGACGTCCAAGTGCGGAGCGAAGTCAAAGCAGTGCTACGCCTTTCGCGTGCCGCCGTCGTACGCGAAGGTCTACGCCGACGCCGGCTTCACGGTCTTGAACGCGGCGAACAACCACAGTGACGATTTCGGTGTTGCGGGCATTACCGCAACGACGACGGCGCTTCGTGCAGCCGGTATCACCCAGGCGGGGTTGCCCGGTGAGATCGGCGTCGTGCGCGAGGGAACCTTAAAGGTTGCCTTCGTCGACTTCGCGCCCTACGTCCTCACGAACGACATGTTGAATCTTTCGAGCGCGCGACAACTCATCCTGCGAGCCAAGTCGATGGCGAACGTCGTGGTCGTGTACATGCACGCGGGCGCCGAGGGGTCCGGCGCCGATCACGTGACGCGGGCGACGGAGTACTACGTGGGTGAGAACCGCGGTGATCCCTACGCTTTTGCGCACGCCGCGATCGACGACGGTGCTGACCTCGTGATCGCGAGCGGCCCCCACGTTCTTCGTGGCATGGAGTGGTACCGGGGACACCTCATCGACTACAGCCTCGGGAACTTTACGAACTACGAAGACTTCTCCACGAGCGGCGACCTGACCCTCTCAGGAATCTTGCGCGTGACGTTGAGCGCCACGGGTTCGTTCGTCACGGGCCGTTTCATTTCCGTGGTACTGCACGCGGGCGGTCAGGCATTCGTCGATCCAACGGGCGCGGCCGCGGCGTTCGTCAATCAGCTCTCGAAGGGGGACTTCGCGTCGAGCGCGGCCGTCATCGCGCCCGGTGGGGCGATCTCGAAGGTGGGTTGACTCAACAGCCCCCGGCGGGACCTGGCGTCCCGGGTCCGATCTGGTAGTCGTCGAGGGTTCCGACGTTGCGTGGGCGCGGATTAGGTCCCAAGTGCACCACGAACCAGACCCCGCGCCACGAGATGAGTGAGGCCACCGCAACTGAGACGACCTCGTGGTTGCGCTCGAAGACGAGACGAATCCCGGGCACGTGCCAGTAACCAATGCGGTTCTCACAGCCGCCGGGCGGAATCCACTTCGCCAATCGGGCCTTGGCGTCAACGCGCAGGAAGGTTGCGTTCGTGGGCGTGAAGAACTTCTCGTGATAGGTCGCGAGATCGAGACGGTAGAAGGCGACGAGGCGCTCGACGTAGTCACTCGCGGGAGAGGGGATCACGCCCGTCTTCATCTGGAGGTAGGCGCCTTCCGGGAAGAAGACCTCTTGGCCGACCGCAGGGCTGTTGCTCGAGATGGCGCGAACGAGGAGGCGCATTTCGTTGGTGAGCGACACACCGAAGGATGGTTCGCGGTTGTTCTGGGGAAGTTGGCCCGGCGACGCCGCGCCTGCGGGCGCGCCGATGGAAAGAACGAGGACCGTGCCAACAACGATGGTCGTCAGACGACGCGCGGCGCTAACTCCGATGACGACCGCGACGACCGATGAACGAGATCCGTTCATTGACGAACGAGCCGATCAAGAAGAGGCCCGCGAGGAGGCCCGCGAGGAGGGCGTAGCGCTCGTGCGGCGGGAAGAAGCTGTACTCCACCACCGAATGTCCACTCGGCAGATCGACTCGCTGATAGACACCGTCGACGGTAGTGATCGTGGCGGGTTTGCCGTTCACGGTGGCCTTCCAGCCATTCATCGAGAGTTCGGTGCGCAGCAAGGTCGCCCCCGTCGTCGCGCAGTTGACGTTCGCCACGTTGTCGTTGGTGCTCGACACCGTGCACGACGACGACGACGTGGAGAAGAGCCCTTGCGGGTGGGGAATCTCATAAATACTGGCCAACGTTCCGGAGAAGACTTTCTTCACGCCGAGTTTCGTGAGGGCCGGTGATAAGACCACTTGGATCGGGATGAGGAGGTACTTGACTGAGGCGTTTTCGTAAGCTTGGAAGTGCGTCGCTAGTTCGGCCTCTTGGTTCTCGACGCCCTGTAGTCCACCGTGGATGACGAACTGGTTGCCTGGGGTGAGCCCGGGATACAGACTCTGCTCAACGAAGTTCTTGAAGTTCTGCGGGTACGGAAGGTCTATAGCGGAGAGCTCATTCAGCCCGAACTCCGTGCCCCAGTTGGGGTACAAGACCGCGAAGTCGAGGAATCGGTATTGACCCTCGTGTTGCTGGAGATACTGGATCGGCGCGTAGTCAATATTGATCTCTTTGGGGGAGCCCACGGTCGGCACGATGAACAAGAGGAGCGCCTCGCCAACGACCACGAGCGCGATCAGTAGTGGCGTGATCCGAGCCTTGTAGAACCGGCCCACGATGAGCAAGAGCGCTAGCGCGATGAAGGGAATGAGGTCGAGGCCGATCAAGATGATCCGGGCCTTGTGCGAGAGGATGACGCCCTTGTTGTACGGACGGGCTTCGTTGACA
>Ga0182024_10004577_pt1 | contig 31679 bp, 25 predicted proteins | sample P32metaG_FD_120480 | JGI IMG/M metagenome (GOLD analysis project Ga0182024, IMG submission 120480) | Permafrost microbial communities from Stordalen Mire, Sweden - P3-2 metaG (Illumina Assembly) | ecosystem: Environmental > Terrestrial > Soil > Wetlands > Permafrost | place: Sweden: Stordalen...
ACCGTGGTTTTCCCATCCCTTATATGATGCTCCGGAATGCCATACCCTATTCGGGCCGCGGGATGAGCGGCCTCGACCAGTCCTTGGAGAACCGAATCCGTTTCATTGAATATAAGCAGGCCGCCAGGTTCTATCATCCGGATAAAAACCCTGAATTGTTCCAGGTAAAAATCAAATGTCGGAAATACATTAATATGGTCCCAGGCGATGCCGGTAAGCACCGCAATATGCGGAAAAAGAAAGTGAAACTTGGGTCTTTTCTCAAGGGCACTGGCAGGATATTCATCTCCTTCGCAAATGATTATGGGCGCATGGGTTATCCGAACCGCATTTTCAAAACCGGGAAGACGGGCACCAACCATATAGTCAAAGTCCATTCCGCAGCCTTTCAAAACGTGCATGATCATGGAGGTCGTCGTGGTTTTACCATGGCTTCCGCCGACGACCACGCGCTTTTTATTCCGGCTTTCCTGGAATATGTATTCGGGAAATGAATAGATCTTCAGACCCAGTTCCCGGGCCCTCTTAAGTTCTGTATTATCCTCTTTGGCGTGCATTCCCAGGATCACGGCATCCAGGTCCTGGGTTATTTTTGCAGGAAACCAGCCCATTTTTTCGGGAAGAATGCCCTTTTTGGAAAGGTTTCCAAAAGCCGGTTCAAAGATTTCGTCATCACTTCCGCTTACATGGTACCCCTTTTCGGCGAGAGCGATGGCCAACTGATGCATTACGCTGCCCCCTATGGCAATAAAATGGACACGCAATAAGATGAGATTTAAGCTTAAAATTATTCTTAGTGAAGGAGATTAACAAAAAAATGGCCTCCCCAGATCTTGCATTTGCGGATTATATTGTTTTATTTTGTTCTGTCTCCCTCTATCCTTACGAAATGGCAGGTATTTGCGTAAAACATCCTGCACTTAAATCACCCGTATCCTCTCGAAATAAATCGTCTTCCCTGACGTTTTGCGTTCTGCGCTTCCCGTTCAGTGTCTTCCATCCGTCCTTTGAACAACCTGGCGAGATCGAACCGAATTAACCAGGCTTTATTTATTAATTTTAAATACCCAAAGAAAATGAGAAAGACAGTACTAATTTTCGCAATGATCGCGATTTGCGCAGCGATGTTCAGTTCCTGTGCAAGTTATAGAGGTTCTGAAAGAGGCGGATGCAAAGCCACACAGGGATATGTAGGATATGGATCAAGATAAATCAATTGATTTTGTTGCGCGATTGGAATTGCGCAAATCTGAGTAGTATTATATTGACTGAATAAACGAGCCCGGATGGTTGAAAGCAATCATCCGGGCTCGTTTGTCAACAACACTATGTGGCCCAGGCTTTATCTCCCTTTTTATATGGGATGCATCCTTCGTAACGCCCGGGAACTGCGATATATCTCAACGCCTGGGTGGCTCCGGCCTCTGAACTGAAATAACCCCAAAGTGTAAGCTCTTTCATCATTCGGAAATAATGCGGCGGATCTTCAGGCTTCTTCGCAGCCATATAATCTTTTTGTTCTTTGTCCAGGACAACCAGCAGGTTATGCCTTTGTTCAGGTGTTGATTCCAGGAATGATTTATTATTCATTTTCTTACTGGCATCATCCAGTTTCTTCATGCCATCTACAAAAATCTTCTGATCCTTTTCTTCATAACAATCGTTCACGATCGTTTTCATGAATTCACCGATTTTTGTCTCCTTGGCGCCGGGCGTACTGGTTGCAGGTATAATGGTCTCTCCCACTTCGTCAAGAAAAGAAATATCATCCGGAGAAAATTGTAATCCGGAAGCACCGATATTTTTATCTGCATTGGTGCAGCCCGACAAAAACATTTCAGCTCCCAGGATCGTGCCTCCCAACAGCAGGGCTACGGAGGATAAGGCTTCGCGTCTGTTCATATTTTTTAATTTGATAATGTGCTAATATGAAAATGAAAAGGCAAGATAATTTGAAAATTTGATAATTTGATAGTGTAAGCATTAGCGAAATCTATAATTAAGTATCTGGTTTTCAAATTTTCAAATTATTAGATTAACCCTAAATATTTCTCTTTTTCATCTCCTTCACAGCATGGTCCGCCGCTCTTGCCGTAAATGCCATGTACGAGAGGGAAGGATTCACGCAGGAAGAGGAAACCATAAAAGATCCGTCTGTAACAAATACATTGGGGGCATCCCAGATCTGGTTGTATTTGTTCAACACAGAGGTTTTCGGATCCTTGCCCATACGTGCGGATCCCATTTCGTGGATACCGCGGCCCAGGGTTCCGTTTCCATTCCGGCCATGTACATTCTTAACGCCACTTGCAGTTAACATCTCTACCGCATCGTTCAGCATATCCTTTCGCATGTTTACTTCATTCTCTTTGAATTCAACATCCATGGCCAGAATATTCAATCCCCATTTGTCCTTCCGCGTTTTATCCAGCGTCACTTTATTCTCGTGGTAAGGAAGCGTTTCTCCAAAGCCCCCAATATTCAGGGTCCAGGGACCAGGTTCAGACAACGCATCTTTCAGATCCACGCCAATGGCAACCTCTTCAGGGGCCTGCCGGTATCCTTCGCGGCTGCTCCCGCCCTGGTATCCGAATCCGCGCAGGTAGTCGCGCTTGTCGCCAAAAATATTCCGGAAACGCGGAACATAGATCCCGTTCGCGCGCCTGCCAAAATAATACTTATCGTCATACCCTTCCACGATTCCCCCGGCACCAACGCCCAGGTGGTGGTCCATAATATTGTGACCAAGTTCTCCGCTGCTGCTTCCAAGTCCGTCGGGCCATACGTCCGTAGCCGAATTCATCAGCACCCAGGCACTGTTTAAGGTTGAGGCATTCAGAAAAATGATCTTTGCAGAATAAGTATAGGTCTTATTTGTTTCCCCATCGAGAATCTCCACGCCTGTTGCTCTTTTTTTATCCTTATCGTAAAGGATCTTTGTAACGATTGCCCAGGGCCTTACGGTAAGGTTTCCCGTCTTCATTGCTGCCGGCAAAGTGGATGACTGCGTGCTGAAATACGCGCCGAAAGGACAGCCCAGCCAGCATTTATTACGGAACTGGCAATTGGTCCTGCCGGGAAGAGGCTCGGTAATGTTAGCAGTTCTCCCAATGATTACCGGACGCTTGCCTTTGTAATGATCTTTCATACGGGCTACAAAATCTTTTTCCACGCAGGTCATATCCATGGCCGGCATGAACAGCCCGTCGGGCAATACCTCCAGGCCATCCCTGTTCCCACTGATCCCTGCAAATTTTTCAGCATAGTCATACCATGGTGCAATTTCTTTGTAACGCACGGGCCAGTCAACGCCATGACCATCTTTTGCATTGGCTTCAAAATCATGATCACTCCAACGGTAGCTTTGCCTTCCCCACATCAGCGATCTTCCACCAACATGATAACCGCGAAACCAGTCGAACGGTTTGATCTCGGTATACGGGCTATCCTTATCGCTGCACCAATAATCCAGGTTGGTTTCATTGAGCGGATAATCTCTTTTGAGCACCGGATAGTCTTTAATCATCTGCTGCGTTCGTGTTCCCCGGTGCGGATAATCCCACGCTTCTTTATTTGCATTCACGTATCCTTTAATATGCGGAATATCGCGACCCCGTTCCAGCATGATCGTTTTCAATCCTTTTTCACAGAGTTCTTTCGCGGCCCATCCGCCGCTGATCCCTGATCCGATTACAATTGCATCATAAACATTGTCTGCCATGATAAGCTGTTTAATTTTAATTATATGTCACAAATCTGAACGCATTGTTTCAGCGCAGCTATCTTGTCTTTTGAAGACGGAACAAATTCCTGCGCAACATAGCCTTTGAAACCCGTTTCCAGAATGGCCCTCATAATCGCCGGATAACAAAGTTCCTGGGTATCATCCAACTCATGACGTCCCGGAACACCACCCGTATGGAAGTGTCCTATAAACTCATGATTATTTCGGATCGTACGAATCACATCGCCCTCATCTATCTGCATGTGATAGATATCATATAATAATTTGAAATTAGGGCTTCCCAGTTTCTTGCAAAGAGCCACACCCCAGGATGTATGGTCGCACATATAATCTTTATGATCCACGCGGCTGTTCAGTAACTCCATGTGGACAATGATACCCTGCTTTTCTGCGGCGGGCATGATTTGCTGCAGACCTTTCAAACAATTATTCCATCCCGTCTCATCATCCATCCCCGCCCTGCTCCCGCTAAAACAAATCACATTCTTATATCCTGCTTTTGCCATCAATGGAAATACCTCCAGGTATTGAGAGATCAGTTTGCCATGATATATGGGATTGTTGAAACCATTGGTAAGGCTCACTTCTCCGGTAACATAGCACATGGAACAGTAAAGTCCGTACTGTTGTAAAAGGGGCCAGTCTTTCGTTGCAACAAGATCAATAGCGTGCAATCCCAGGTCTTTTACCTGCTGGCAGAATTCTTCATAGGGAATACTTTCGTAAACCCAGCGGCATACGGATTGATTGATATTGCCTTTCAGTTTCAAAATATTTTCTGATTTGGGTTGAGGCGTATAAGAAGACAAGAGGTGCCCGCCTGTTACAAGGGCAGCGGAGCCGGCAATCATATTTTTGATCACTTTGCGTCTGGAGGACGGATGATTCATGGCAGGTAATAAATTTCAATATACGAAATCCTGATCTATCTCCGCCCGGTTTAATGACCGACGGGTGAAGCGACCAGCAGCTCTGGCTTTTTGCGCCCTTTCATATACAGGTTGAGCCCGGCAAAAGCAAGAATGAGTACAACCGGAATGATCAGTGTTGTATTTAACACCTCCGGACCTGATGCCGTTCTAGCCTGATCAAAGATCCGGCTCATTTCTGTTCCTGCCGCAGCGGACCGATAGTCGGCCAGATTCGCACCGGCTGGTAATTTTGCAATCATAAGCTTGTCGTAATAGCCTCCCATAAAAATCATATAAATGGAAACGGCAAACATACCAGCACCTCCCATCAGATTCATTCCTACCGCGCCGGTCTTCGGTAGATTTTCAGAAACAAAACCAAGCATGCAGGGCCAGAAAAAGGCAACGCCCAATCCGAAGACAATGGCACCTCCGAATATAGCCGTACCGTGCAGGTGAATAAGCAAGAAGATACCAAGTGCAGAAAGAATGGCCGAAGCCAATAATACGCCCTGAGGTGAAAGACGGTGAACAACAGGGCTTGCAAAAGCGCGACCGAGCACCTGAATACCTGCAACAAAAGTGAGGATCAGTAATGCATTATCTGTAACTGTTTTGAATAAAACGTCCACCCACTGATTGGTAAACAATTCGGTTATAGCTGTGCCAAACATACATACGATCATGAATAAAAAGAGGCCGGAAAGAAGCGATCTGTACATTTCTTTATTGGAGACACCCGCAGCTACGCGCTCGGTGACTGGAAATCTGAGTTTTGAGAAAAGGTATCCGTAGATAAGGGTTGGAATGAGCATGGTGGCTACTTCCACCTGCCAGCTTACGCCGATTTTGTTCAACAGAAAAACGATCAGGGTTCCGATCACGATGCCTGCAGGAAACCAGAGATGAAAATGATTCAGTTTTGTGGTTTTATTTTCAGGAAAAAGGGAGGCCACCAGTGGATTACAGGCTGCCTCAACGGTTCCGTTAGCTATTCCGATGAGTAGGGTTGAAATGAATAAGGTCCAGTATCCTCCGGCGAAGATGGTCAGCACAATGCCGGCCAGATGAAAAATAAATGCCAGCACCAATAATTTTTTCATTCCGATAATATCCACAATAAATCCGCCGATCACGATGGCCAGTGGAAATCCCCAGAATGCAGTTGCGGTAATGGTCGCGAGTTCAGAAGCATTCAGCTGAAACTGAACTCCGAGATCGTTGAGTATCCCGGCACGGATCCCAAAAGAAAGGGAAGTAACCAGCAGGGCCAGACAGCTGGCAGTAAATAGCTGATTACGGTGAAGAGCGGTAGTCGGCATGGCAATCGTTTAAGAATTAAATCGTCAATGATACATTTCTTCCAACAGGGAGTAAATGTAATTTTTTATTTCATAAAATAAAAAAATCAAACAATTCGCGCATATGCCGCTTATTTGTACATTATTATTCTAAACTTGCATTGAAAATGATCTTAAATTCAAGGATATGAATAGAAAATTACGAATGGGCATGGTTGGCGGCGGCAAAGACGCTTTCATAGGTGCCATCCACCGCATTGCATCAAATATGGACGGCCTCGTTGAACTTTCCTGCGGTGCACTCAGCATTAACCCCGATCTGGCAAAACAATCCGGAGAAATGTTATTCCTTTCACCCGATCGCACCTATCTGAACTACGAAGAGATGATGGCGAATGAGAGCAAACAACCTCCTGATAAGCGGATTGATTTCGTGACCATTGTCACTCCGAATTTCGCGCATTTTGCACCGGCCATGCTTGCGCTCGAAAAAGGATTTAACGTCGTGATAGAAAAACCCATCACATTCACCCTGGAGGAAGCCAAACAACTAAAAAAGAAAGTAAATGAAACCGGGCTCATCCTCTGCCTAACCCACACTTATTCCGGCTATCCCATGGTAAAGCAGGCCAGGGATATGGTAAAGCAGGGCGCTTTGGGAAAACTGCGCAAGATATGGGTTGAATATCCGCAGGGATGGCTGAGCAGGAAGACGGAACGGGAAGGAAACCTTCAAGCTGCATGGAGAACAGATCCGACGAAATCGGGAAAGAGTGGATGCATGGGAGATATCGGTACCCATGCAGCACAGCTTGCGGAATATATCAGCGGGTTAAAAATTACGAGGCTTTGCGCCGACCTGAACATTTTTGTAGAAGGCCGCGCGCTTGATGACGATGGGAATGTGTTGCTGAGATTCGACAATGGCGCTGCCGGCGTATTGATGGCTTCACAGGTGGCGGCAGGAGAAGAGAATGCGCTGAAGATCCGGATCTACGGAGAGAAAGGGGGGCTTGAATGGAGCCAGCAGGAACCCAATTCCCTGATCTTAAAATGGCTGGATCAACCTACCCAGATCTTCAGGGCTGGCGTAGGTTACAAAGAGCCTCTGTCATCATTTGCAAGGCATAATCTGAGAACTCCGGGGGGACATCCTGAAGGGTATCTCGAAGCATTCGGAAATATTTATCACAACTTTGCCCAGACCCTTTCGGCCCGCATCGACGGAACAAAACCATCTGCCGAGAGCCTGGATTTTCCGGGTGTCGACGACGGCATCCGCGGAATGGAATTCATTGACCATGTGGTGGCTTCTTCTTTGTCGAAGGAAAAATGGTACGATTGTAAATAGTTGACGGTTGACTGTCAATTCAAAATCTATAAAATGAAAACAATAAAAGGTCCCGCGATATTCCTCGCCCAGTTCCTCGGAGATGAAGCACCCTTCAATTCCCTGGACTCCATTTGCGGGTGGGCAAAATCGCTTGGATATAAAGGCGTGCAGATCCCGACCTGGGATGCGAGGTGCATAGATCTTAAGAAGGCTGCGGAAAGCAAATCATATGCAGATGAGATCAACGGCATTGTGCGCGGAGCAGGACTCGAAATCACGGAACTCTCCACACATCTGCAGGGTCAGCTCGTTGCCGTACATCCGGCTTATGATGCTTTGTTCGATGCTTTCGCTCCGGAGCCCTTCCGGAATAATCCGCCGGCCCGACAGGAATGGGCCGTTCAGCAATTAAAATATGCGGCGAAAGCTTCTAAAAACCTCGGACTGAATGCTCATGCAACTTTCAGCGGAGCGCTGTTATGGCACACTTTTTATCCATGGCCTCAACGTCCCGCCGGTTTGGTAGATACCGGATTTAAGGAACTGGCCAGGCGGTGGAAACCCATACTGGACATATTTGATGAAAACGGAGTTGATCTCTGCTATGAAATCCATCCGGGCGAGGATCTGCATGATGGCGTAAGCTATGAACGGTTTTTAAAAGAAGTGAAGGATCATCCACGCGCCTGCCTGCTATATGACCCGTCCCACTTCGTATTGCAGCAACTCGATTACCTGACCTATATTGATTACTACCATGAAAGGATCCGCATGTTCCATGTGAAAGATGCTGAATTCAATCCAACCGGTAAGCAGGGTGTATATGGCGGCTATCAAAACTGGATTGACCGGGCCGGGAGGTTTCGTTCGCTTGGGGACGGACAAGTGAAATTCAAACCTATTTTCAGCAAACTGGCTGCATACGATTTCCCTGGTTGGGCCGTGCTGGAATGGGAATGCTGCATTAAACATCCTGAGGATGGCGCAAAAGAAGGCGCTATCTTTATCAGGGATCATATTATCCGAGTTACAGAAAAAGCATTTGACGATTTTGCGGGAACAGGTTCCGACGAAGGGTTTAACCGTTCAGTGTTGGGATTAAAATAATCAGGATTCAAGAATAGGGTGCAGATTTTTCCTGCTATTCATTATTCCGAAGCTGATTGATTTATTTTTACGAAATTTAGATCCTCAACCAAATTTCAAACAACAATGAAAAAAGCAATTCTTGTTTTACTCTGCGGTTATGCTGCCACGATGATGGCTTGCAATTCCTCAGGAAATTCTTCTTCAAAATCCTCAGATTCCTCCACTACAACAACTCCGGCCCCCGAAGCTTCCGCTTCATCAGAGAAAGGACTTGAACTGATTGGAGCCAGTGATTGCACTACCTGCCATCGCTTGCATAAAGAGGCCGCCGGCGCGAGCATCGGCCCGGCTTACAGCGAAGTGGCCGCAAAATACTCACCCGCAGCAGATACTACCATCAACAGGCTGGTTCAAAAGATCATGAATGGAGGTTCCGGTGTCTGGGGTGCCGTTCCCATGACTCCTCATCCAGCACTTACTGCTTCCGATGTAAAAGAAATGGTCACTTATATTCTTTCGCTTAAAAAATAAATGAACAATTCATGATTAAACAGTTCGGGATGGCTCTGGTTTCCCTGCTTTTTCTCGAAATCGCAGTACAGGGGCAGGAAGCAAACAATCAACTGACTGCTGCCGAGAAAAGTGATGGATGGAAATTGCTTTTCGACGGAACCAGCACGAGAGGCTGGCATACATATAATGAAAAAGATATTGGAAGCGCGTGGAAAGCCGACAATGGTACATTACACCTGGACGCTTCAAAGAAGACGGGATACCAGACTTCCGGCGGCGGAGATATTGTCACCCAGGATGAGTTTGAAAATTTTGATCTGAAGCTGCAATGGAAAATTTCAAAAGGAGGAAACAGCGGCGTTCTATTCCCTGTGAAGGAATCTCCTGAATATAAAGAATCCTGGAACACGGGACCTGAAATGCAGGTATTGGATAACGATGGCCATCCGGATGGTAAAATTCATAAACACAGGGCCGGAGATTTATATGATTTGATCGCTTCTTCATCCGAACCGGTTCATGCCGTTGGTGAATGGAACGATGTTGAAATTAAACTGGACCATGCCAAACTTGATCTATATATGAATGGCGTTCATATTGTTTCAACCACCATGTGGGATGCGCAATGGGACACGCTCGTGAAAAACAGCAAGTTTGCAAAGATGCCTGGTTTTGCAAAGTACAGATCAGGCCATATTGATCTTCAGGATCATGGTTTTGATGTTTGGTTCCGGAATATCAGGATAAAAAAACTATAATTTATTTATGAAAAAAATACTGGCGGTTGCCTTTCTGCCTTTTACCCTGCTTTTGATTCTGTCCTCAGCAAATCCAACTGCGGAAAAGCCGGCTGTTCTGATCTTTTCAAAAACCAACGGGTTTCGTCATGAAAGTATTCCTGCCGGTATTGAAGCGGTCAAAAAACTCGGGGCCTCTAACGGATTCGATGTGGTTGCCACGGAAGATTCCCTGGAGATTAATAAAAGTAACCTGAAGAAATTTGCTGCAGTTATTTTTTTGAGTCCAACGGGTAAGGTTTTCGGTCCTGAGCAGGAAGAAGCATTTCAAAATTATATTGAACAGGGCGGTGGCTATGTTGGCATACATGCCGCCACGGATTGTGAATATAACTGGCCATGGTATGGCAAACTGGCGGGTGCATATTTCAAGGGTCATCCGAGTCAGCAGGAGGCGAAGCTGATTATCGTGAATAAAAATCATCCGTCAACTGCGGGTCTGCCGGATACCTGGGTGCGCAAGGACGAGTGGTATAATTTCAAGGATATCAACCCGGATATAACGGTATTAATCAAAATCGACGAAAGCTCTTATAAGGGCGGAGAAAACGGAGGTGATCATCCCATGGCCTGGTATCATGCCTACGATGGCGGGCGCGCATTTTACACAGAATTGGGGCATACCAACGAATCTTTTTCAGATCCGTTATACCTGAAGCATTTATTGGGTGGGATTGAGTATGCGATGGGAAGTAAAAATTAAAAAGTAAAAAGTAAAAAATGGACTCCGGAGCTGGAATCCCTTTCTGTAATTGCTAGTCTCGCTTCAATTTTTACTTTTTACTTATTACTTTTTACTTATTACTTTTTACTTTTTACTTTTTACTTTGCAAGCCCAATCGACCTCATAAACGCATCCGCATTCGGTTCCCTTCCTAAAAAATGCCTCAGCATATCCATCTCCTCTTCGCTGCCGGCAACTTCCAGAATGTCTTTGCGGTATCTGAGTCCTGTTTTGGAATCCATCACGCCATTTTTTTCAAAAACAGAAAACATGTCCTGTGCAAATACGCGCGACCAGAGATAGCCGTAGTAGTTTGCTGCATACCCGTTCAGGTGAGTAAAGGATGCAATGAAATGGGTTCCTTCCACGAAGGGGTATTGTAGCATCGGATGCAGATCTTCGGATACTTTATTAATGTCTTTGCCCTGAAGGCTGTCGTATTTATCATGAAACGTAAAGTCAATCTTTCCATAATAAAGCTGCGACATATAATATGAACCATCCTGGACATGCTCGGAAGCTTTCATTTTTTTAAACAGTGATTCTGGGAGCACCGCGCCGGTTTTATAGTTTTTTGCAAAAATTTTCAGGCAGGGATATTCCCAGCACCAGTTCTCCAGGAACTGGGACGGAGCTTCAACGAAATCGGGCTTTAAGCTAAAAGGCTGCGAAGCGATGGATGACCGCACGAGCATAAAATGGACGAGATGACCGAATTCATGGAAAAGTGTGATCACATCGTTGTGATCAAGCAGGGTCGGCTGACCCGCAGCCGCTTCCGGGAAATTACAAAGCAATGCTCCGACAGGAAGTATTTCTTTCCCGGCAACAGATCTTGCCTGGCTGATAAAAAAACAGGCGAAATGGGTATACTTGTTAGCCCTGGGATATAGATCAAAATAGAAACTTCCGATTTTTTTCCCTTCTTTATACATCTCAAAGGTTTTCACCTTGGCATACCAGGTAGGAATGCCTGAGGTTTGTTTCACAGTCACTCCTAACAATTGCCTGTAAACCTCAAACATGCCTTTGATGGTGTTGTTCATCTCGAAATATTCCTTTACCTCATCCGTATTGAGCTTGTATTTCGTGTCCAGCAGGTTCTTTTTATAATAAGACTGATCCCACGCATATATCGAATCCGGGAGTTCGGGATGCATCTGGTGTTTGAGCGTTCTGATTTCATTCAGGTCCCTCGTTACATTGGGGCCCAGTTTTTCTATCAGGTTATTTTCGAAATCCCAGACATGCTGAGGTGTGGAAGCCATCTTATCGACCAGTGCATAAGATGCATAACTTCTATACCCCAACTTCTCTGCGTATTTCTGCCGGTAATAAAAGAGGCTGTCCAGCACTTTAATATTCTCCGGGTAAGCGCGGTTGTTATATTTTATGTACATCTGCCTGCGACTGTCATCTGCATCCGCATAACGTAGAATATTCTGCGCGTTTGGCGTATTAATATATAAAAGATACTTTCCGGAGGCCTTCTTCCAGGCACTCTTCACATTATCCGGCACTCCCGCCAGTGCAGCATCATCATATTGGATACTGTCCCTGAAGGATGCTATATTTTTATCAAATTGTAACCCGAGTTCTGTGAGCTTATCGCTGATCGCCTGCAGTTCAAGACGCCCTGTGCTGTCCAACTTCATTCCGTTATTTTCAAAAAGCCTGATTTGTTCGCTGATAAATTTTTTCTCATTAGGCTTTAGCATTTTCTCCGATGCTGCAGCAAAAGTCTTCAGCGTTATATATAATCTTTCATTCAGCAACAACCTGGTCTGATATTCTGATAATGCCTGAGAACCGCTGTTGGCAGCATCTCTGGTGCTGTCGTCGGGACTGGATTCTGCAATTACTCCCAGCTTTATGCCCAGGTCATTCAAATCATAAATCAGTTCGTCATAAGCTGCGAGCGTATTTGCCTTCCCTGTTTTAGCCGAAGCAATTATTTTTTCAGTTCTCTTGTCGGATAAATGGACAATAGAAGAAACGGCCTGACGTATCATGGCAGCGTTTACTTTATTAAAGGGAATAGGTTGGTTCGAATGTACTATAAGAGGATTATTCGCTGCATCTGTTTGTGAGAACAAACCCGGGGCGGGTAAAATAAGAATAATGAAGAAAAGAAACTGAAGATTACGCATAAATCAGATTTAGGTTTGCAAACTATTAATTTTTTTAAAAGACGCCTTGTCGCCTTGGCTCAGCGGGTATTTCAGGGGATGGCCGGCAAGAGGATACTAACGCAGAACGTCCTTCAGGCTGCGCTTGATTACCGGCTGCTCACGCTTTTGATTGATATTGCGGATGACCACTTCCACGCGCCGGTTACATTGCTTTCCCTGATCTGTTTTATTATCGCATTTCGGGTTGTCCTTGCCAAAACCCCTGGCAATAACCCGGGATCTTTCAACTCCGGCATCTATCAATTCATCAACAACGGCCTGGGCCCTTGCTTTTGAGAGCAAGAGGTTCCTTGAGGCTTTTCCGATATTATCCGTATATCCATCAATATAAAAACTCGAATTCGGGATCTGTTCATTCATAATCTTGGCAGCATGCAGGATTAAATCTACTGACTCGGCTTTGATTGTAGCCTTACCAAAATCAAAAAGTATGTTTTTGAAATCAGAAGTAATCTGTACAACAATCTTATCAACCGGGCATCCGTGGGTTGATGCCGGGCCAGGTTGGTCAGGACAAAGATCCACTTCATCATTTACACCATCCCCATCCCTGTCCGGGATCGGGCAGCCATGGTATTTGGCAACTCCCGGAACGGTTGGGCATTTATCCTCGGAGTCCGGGATTCCATCTCCGTCAGTATCCGGACAACCATGGAACTGTGGAAGCCCGGGTACAGTTACACATGAATCTTCTTCATCGTTTATGCCGTCTCCATCTGTATCGGGAATCGGACACCCATGATATCGTGCCAATCCGGGAACATGCACACATGAGTCTTCTTCATCATTGATTCCATCTCCATCGGAATCAGGAATTGGGCATCCATGGTATTTGGGTGAACCCGCAACCGTTGGACATTTATCAACATCATCATAAACGCCATCCTTATCCGTATCCGGCCTGATTTTTTTCTTGTAAGGCAATCCGAAATGAATTCCCATGTGCAGGTCCGCTTGTTTGGAATCGTGCACAAGAGCAGATAACAAACTTCCCGACCCTATAAAAAACGGACCGACGCGAAATGCGATACCTGCGTTGAACTGCGTCATATCATTATAGCTCAGTGGAATCTCTATACTAAACAAACGGTTTTCCCAGCGCGGAGTGAAACTGTAAGCATTGAAATAATACAGATTGAAGCCAGATGGCTTGTTGATGTTTAATTGCGCAGCCAGGTTCAATCCGAACCCTCCGAAAATCAGCCAGTCAGCGTTAGCCTGGACCGTGGTCGGGAGGTTCACCTGATAAGAACTGCTTTGTGGCTGACCCGGAATAAAATAAGCCGGTGTTGCATCCATAACCGTTTTATACTGGCTGATGGATTTACCGTTGAACTGACTGAGGTTAAACCGATTTCCGGGAGGAATATCCAGGGAGTAGCTGGCAGCTGAATTATTGCTCTTATTAAATTTGATCATGCCAAGATCGAGCAAAGCAACGCCGATCCTGATTTTGTATTTATTGACGAAACGGTCGGTTTGATACATACTGTAGTCAACTGTCGGCCGCCATTCATATACAAAACCGATATCGCCGCCAACCCCTCTGCCATTGGATTCAAAAAAGTCGCCGAATTTATAATTATAGAAATTATTATCTGTGGTATTCAATGAAAGGTTGCCTGAAGTAGGGCCTGTGATAAAAGTAGTTCCGCCGGCATTTCCGATTGTCCCTGTAAGACTGTTCATCGCGAGGTAGGAATCCGCTGTTCCGGAGAGATATTTCAGGGTAATTCCGCCTTTAAAAAAGTTATTGCTTACAGGATTGGTAAACACCCGTGCAACAGAGCCGCCGATCTCCGACCAGCCCGTTGCATGAATAACGGCGTTATTAGAATTAAAGAGACCCGGGGAAACAATTCCTGACTGCGTTGCATCCAGTACCGCGGTTACCAGGTTTCCATTCACATCCTTTGCATTTGCAAAAACCCGGGAGCGGGTGGTTAGGGCAACGGAAGTTCTCGGGCCCAGGCTAAGCATAATCGAGGGGCCGAGCACATCCGCATAAGAAAGACTGTTGATCTTTTGATTACCCTGAAGCAATTTGGATTTCAGTGAATCGGCATTCAGTGACCGGGAAATATCATTAAACTTAAGGCCCGACTGATCATTGCCAACAAATCCGTTGATGGCAAATATGTTCACATCCCATTTAAACCGGTTGTCTGCAATATTAGCAGGATTAAAAACGACTCCATTCACGCCCGTATAATTACCCGTTCGGTACCCGGGAAAAGTCTGAGCCATCGAGTGAAAGCTCAGCCCCAGGCCCAGTAAATAAAATAAACAGCGTTTTCCCATCGCGATATTCCCGGTTTTTAAACAGATCAGACAAAGACTATGCCGTGCAATATTATTTTTCATACATCCGGAAGCGCATAACCATTGTGGTAAGGCTTCATCAGATATTCCTTATTCACTTCCTCGTCTGTGAATTTATCTCCCGTCCATGTTAATCTTTTGCCGGTTCGAAAGCTAATATTGCCGAGTTGGGCGACAGTTGCAACCAATGTTCCGGCTTCTATGGAACAATGCAGGTCATCCATTTTCCGCGAGCGAACCACATCCGTAAAATTCTTCCAGTGATTAAGCAGGCCATCATCCACTGGTTTCATCATCGGCTTGCCGATTTTATTTTTGTTGAGGGGTTCATCGATCACTTCCCATCCATGCCTGCTCACAACCAGGGTTGCATTATTGCCGATAAAAGCAATCCCATGGTCCAACCCAAAATCTCCGTTGCCGATGCCGATGGCATGATCCCATAACACATTGAAATGATCAAATTCAAATAAGGTCATCAGTGTGTCGGGCGTTTCCTGGTACAGTTCAGGATAAGCAAAGTCACCACCCATTGCCGAGATAGTTTTAGGCGTTCCCGCTTTCATTCCCAATAGGGCATAATCCATCAGGTGCACGCCCCAGTCGGTCATTAAACCGCCGGCATAATCCCAGAACCAACGGAAATTGAAATGAAACCGGCTCGAATTAAAAGTTCGCATAGGTGCCGGCCCCAGCCACATTTTATAGTCGACACCTGCAGGAGGAGCAGAATCAGGCACTACCGGACCAGGTTTCATCCAGTCCTGGTAACACCATACTTTCACCGTGCGGATATTTCCCAGTTGTCCCGAGTGCACAAAATCAACGGCATCCTGAAAATGTTTTTGACTGCGCTGCCACTGGCCTCCCTGCACTACCCGATTATATTTTTTCTGAGCCGCAACCATCGCGCGGCATTCGCCAATAGAATTTCCTACCGGCTTCTCAACGTATACGTCTTTTCCGGCCGCACATGCATTCATCATGATCAGTGCATGCCAGTGATCCGGCGTTCCGATAATTACCGCATCCACATCTTTATTATTCAGAACCTCACGATAATCCCCGTAGGTTTTTACTTTGGAAGTATTCACATTCATTTTGGCGAGGTCGGCCATTCTTTTGTCCAAAACATTTCTATCCACATCACACAAGGCAACTACGTTTACGCCCGGTTGCTTCAGCGCGGCACTGAGATCTGACCATCCCATCCCATTGATCCCTATGGCTCCGATATTTATCTGATCGCTGGCTGCGAGTTTTCGGCCAATGGATCCGAAGGCAGATGCCTGAATGGAAGAAGCCAGCATGGAGCCGCCGGCAACAAAGGAAGCCTGTTTTATAAAGCTGCGACGCGATTTCATATTGATAAATATATTGATGAACTAATCTGGTTAATCGGAAATAAAATAGGAGCCATACCAGCCCGCTCCAATCATCGCCGCTTTGTCATTCAGCAGCAATTTAACGGGAACTTTCTTAACGAGATCCTGCATCCGGTCGCAGTCAAGCAGGTTCTCATAATAATCCGGCTGTTTCAGCAAAGGAACGATTTTGGGCGGAATGCCTCCCGCAAGGAAAAGTCCGCCTGTAGCTTTCATTTTCAAAATGAGATTAGCAGACTCCCTGGCGAGATACTTGACAAAAATTTTCATTGCGTCTACGCAAACTGCATCTGTACCAGAAACAGCCGCTTCGCTGATCACTGCAGAAGGGTCATCGTTATTAAATTCATCCGTAATCTTTGTATTTACCGGACGATTTTTAACCTGACATAAAAAATTATAGATATCGTGAATGGCTGGCCCCGCGATCACACTTTCCCAGCTCACTACTTTGTATTTTTTTAGCATGAAGTCATGCAGTTCCATGTCTTCCGAGCAACGGCAGGAGAAATCAGCATGGCCGCCTTCTGTAGCAAATGGATGATGCACTTCGCCATCCCAGTACAACCCCGCTTCGCCAAGCCCCGTGCCCGGCGCAAGAACAGCCATATTGCCCCGGATCGAGGGCTCTCCCGGATGCAGGGCCAGGAAATCCTTTTCTCCCATGCCGGCAAGACCGTAGGCTGTAGCCTCAAGGTCATTGATCAGGGCGATTTGCCGGATACCGGTAGCAGCGGTAATCTCTTTCTTGTCGATATGCCAGGGAAGGTTAGTAATCTCCGCATGCCCTTCGAAAACCGGTCCGGCCACGCCGAGCGAAACCCGCTGCGGCTTAGAATCGGGATTTTCCTGGAGAAACTGCTGGAGGATTTTGACCACGGAAGGATACTGGCTGGAATGGTAGGTGGATGTTTTGACCAAGTTGATATGCTCGGCAGTAGCCTCAAAAATTGCCAGGTTTGCCTTGGTCCCCCCCACATCTCCGGCCAGAACGCAGATCTTTTTGCCGGATAACAAACGACGCCCGGGAAATGCAAGCAAAATTTTGGAAGAATCAGCCATGAGCAGGTCGGTTGAAAACCGAATGTAAACGTTTGGGATCAAAAAACCTCAGGGCTACAGGCGGAAGTCGCCAAATTTTTCCCAAAACGGGAAATAAAATTTCAATATGCCGGCATGTGACACTTAAAAATTCGAAGCAAATAATAATAAAAAAAGCCAGTGTAGACACACCGGCCGTGAGAAAACTTCAGTTATGATAATCACTGAAGTAATAACGGCAGGTTTATTATAATTATTATTCTTCAAAACAATAATTTTTAAATAGCAGTTTGGTTGAAAGTTGCATCGCTGGCCCAGAGCCGAAAAATCTGATTGGCATAAAGCTGTATAAAAGTGTGTGCTTTAAGTTTCTGAAAACTATTCAAATTCTTTAGGAGGAAGAACCAGAATATTTGATGGAAATAAAAAGAAGAAATTATTTAATCCGACCCCGATAATTACATTTGTGTAGTGATCAAGCAAATTCCAGTCATATTATTACTAACGGCCTTCCTGGGGCAAACTTTCAGCAAGTGCATCATTTTCTTCAACTATCAGCTGAAAAAGAATTACATAGCTACCTTCCTTTGTGAGAACAGGAATAAGCCGGAAATGAAATGCGAGGGTAAGTGTTATTTATGCAAACGATTGAAAAATGAGAATAAAAAGGATCAGGAAAATCCGGAACGGAAAGCAGAAAATAAATTTGAAATCATATCATTTGTACCTCGTTTTGAATTCTCTCATCCTGGATTCAAGGCAATAACTTTTAATTACCCTCATTATCAGGAGTCTGTTTATAGCTCCTTTACGCAGACGTTCTTTCATCCTCCGCAGAGCAAACCGTTGGAGATTTGACTTTCCTATAGATTTGTTTCGGTGAAGCGCTGGGAAGATCCAGTGGTTTATCAGCTATTTCCAATCCGCTGTGCTGATCTGATTTTTAGGACTATCAGCAAATCGCAGCATCTTCTGCATGCGTGTTTCGAACATTCTGCAAATCCATATTAGCACTAATGAAATGAGGCATACAATCAGTTCCATTACCCTGCTATTCTGTTTTTTATCTTCCTATTCCCAGTCGGTCATCAAGGGGAGGGTAATTGACAGGGCGTCCCGATTACCGCTTGAATATGCTATTGTTTCTGTTGGTGCCAGGGGAAAGACAACTATTACGGATCAGCGGGGAAATTTTGAATTGCGTGTTCCGGCAGCCACGGACTCCCTGCATGTATCCTTTGTAGGATACAAAGCTAAAAATCTGGGAATTAAAAAATCGGACCACCCATTTTTGATTGAACTGGAAAGAGGATTTATTGATTTGAAAGCAGTTACCATTCAACCACTGCCCAATAACGCGTCATTTAGCACGATGAGCGATATTGACCTGAATCTGCACCCGGTCAATTCCGCGCAGGATCTGATGCGCCTGGTGCCCGGACTTTCCCTCATGCAGCATCAGGGAGGAGGCATTGCCGAGCATATTTTTTACCGGGGATTCGATGCTGATCATGGAACAGATGTCAGCGTATCGGTGGATGGAATGCCGCTCAACCTCGTTTCCCACGCCCATGGTCAGGGATACTCCGATCTTCATTTCCTCATCCCCGAGTTAGTCACCAATCTGGAATATGGTAAGGGCCCTTATTACAGTGATCATGGGGATTTCACGACTGCGGGATATCTTAGTTTTAAAACGGCTGACGTCCTTAATAAAAGTGAAATAAAACTTGAAGGTGGAGAGTTCAATACAGGCAGGATCATGACCGCCATCAACCTCTTAAGTGACAAGGCAAAGCAAAATGGGGAGACTGCCTATATTGCCGGAGAGGTCTTCTATACAGATGGACCCTATAATTATGCCCAACATTTCAACCGGGCAAACCTTTTTGGAAAATACATCGTCAACGTTTCTCCCAGGACCCAGCTAAAACTTACGCTTTCTACTTTTAATAGTCTATGGCGTTCCTCCGGTGAGATACCCTCCCGAGCCGTATCTGAAGGGTTGATCAGCAGGTGGGGATATATTGACAGCGCACAAGGTGGGAATACAGCCCGAACCACGGCTATCATCCGGCTTAGTACTTCCTTATCCGATAAATTGAACCTGGAAAACCAGGTCTACTATGCACACTACTTTTTTAATTTGAATTATGACGAAACATTTTTTGCTAACGACAGCATCAATGGCGATCAGCTGAGGCAGAGAGAATCCAGGGACCTGTTCGGGTATAATGGAAAGATCTCAAATCATATTTATTTCAACCACGGCGCGGAGCTGGTATCAAGTGTTGGATTGGGATTTGAGACAAATAATATCCATGGAAGTGAACTCAGTCATACCAAAAATTATAACGATGTACTGGAATACCTCCAGCACGGCAACGTGAAGGAATGGACTCTTAATACATACCTGGATGAGAATTACAGATTAGGCAAATGGGTTTTCGATGCAGGTGTAAGATTTGATTATCTGCATTTTAATTATATGGATCTCCAGAATCCATCGCAGGCGCCAATCGGGAAACCTATCGCGAGTCCGAAGTTGAATATTGAATATACGTTCAATGACAAACTGCAGCTATATGCAAAAACCGGTAAAGGGTTTCACTCCAACGACGCTAAAGTAGTCGCCGAAAATAAAGGCATTCATGTGTTACCTGCGGCATACGGAGCTGACCTGGGTGCAAAGTGGAAACCTATTCCGCAATTATACCTCAATGCCTCTGTCTGGTGGCTTTTCCTGGAGCAGGAATTCGTCTATAATGGCGACGATGGCACGTTCAGCCCAGGCGATCAGACACGAAGGGAAGGAATTGATTTTTCTGCACGTTATGAATTTACGCATTGGCTTTATGCCGATTTTGATATCAATTTCTGCAGAGCAAGGGACGTACAAGCAGCCAAAGGGCAAGACTATCTACCGCTGTCTGTTCCTTTATATAGCACAGGAGGACTTTATATCAAATTACAAAACGGGCTGAACGCAGGGTTGAATTACCGGTATATGAAAGATCGTCCGGCCAATGAAGATAATTCCCTGGTCGCGCAAGGTTATTTCCTTACCGATCTGGCTATCAATTTTACGAAACGAAAATTTGAAGTGGGAATGGAAATACAGAACCTCTTCAATACAGCCTGGAGGGATGCTCAGTTTGAGGTGGAATCCAGATTGAAAAATGAGGCACAGCCTGCGGATGATATCAGCTTCACGCCGGGAATGCCCTTTTTTGCAAAACTAAAATTCGCTGTATTTTTTTGAATGAAGTCCGGCTTGTATAGGTTTGATCCGGCAAGGATCATATTTTTACTTTATTACTCCTGTACTTAAATAAATATCTTTAGATTATGAAACAAGGAAAAACAATAGTGCCAGCAGCTCACTTCATCATACGGCTAACATCCCTTTTATTTGCATTCAGTTTATTATTTTCCTGCAAAGCCCGGCAGGGTGAATCCATTCGGCTTAATGGAACCTGGCAACTGCTATCAGGAACCACGATCACAAGAGGTGTTTCGGCCGTTACGGATTACACAAAAGGCAAGATGATGATCAAGATCATCAATGATACGCATTTCGCTTTTCTCAGCCACGACCTGAATCCCCCTAAAGATTCGTCCAATCATTTTGACGCAGGAGGAGGCAGCTATTCCCTGACTGGTGATCAATACATCGAACACCTGGATTATTATACCGACCACAACTGGGAGGGAAAGCCTTTTACTTTTACTGTTTCCATAAAAGATGACACGCTGATACAACGTGGCATTGAAAAGGTAGAAAATGAAAATATTAACAGAGAGATTATTGAGAAGTACATCCGGGTTAAGGAATAAGAAACGCATCAATGGAAGTGGACTGCACTGGGTTCGAACCAGTGACCTCTGCTCTGTCAAAGCAGCCCTGGGAGAGGAGCTATCTATAGCGCCAAAGTCCCGCCTACATTAGGTTTTACTCTTAAAGTGTTACTGATTTATTCACGATTCTACCATGAATTGGTATCAAATTGGTAACACGATGAAAATCGAAGTTTTCCGCAACAAACTTAGGGTCAGGTTTACACATATCAATAAGAGATATGCCTTAACAATTGGAGATAATGATCCCCAGAGTTATGAATTGGGAAGGGACATAATTAGTCGGATAAAGGCAGACATTAAAGCGAAAACCTTTGATAAATCTTTGCAAGTTTACAAAGATATCTCGACTGTACCTGCTTTTAAGAATTTCCCACTGGCAGAATATTATAACAGATGGTTGTTAACATTCGGGAATTCTATTCCATATAATGTGGTCACCACTCAGCGGATGATTAATAATTGGGGGATAAAATCCGCAAATGATATTTGTTCCTTATTAGTTAAACATTCACTTGCTCCCAACACATTTAATTGCAGATTAAATATCTTGAAAAGATTCATTAAATGGGCTATTAAGAAGGGCATCATTTTAGAAGATCCTTTGGAAGATATTTGTAGACTAAAAGTCAAATCAAAAAGAGAGCAACGCAAGCCTTTTCAGGATGAAGAAATAGCCATGATCCTAGATGCCTTTTCATCTAATAAGTATCACAAAAACGCAAGCAAATATTTTCCCTTTTTGAAGTTTATGTTCTTGACGGGAGTACGAAATGCAGAAGCTATAGGATTACAAGTGAAGAAAATTGACTTCAAAAAGAAACTTATTCTGATAGATCAAACGCTTGCAAGAACAAGGAAAGGCAGTTATGCAAATGCACGAGAATTTAAGTCTACTAAGACCAATAATTCACGTTTTCTCCCTATGGATGGAGATTTAGAACACTTACTTAGAGAAGTCTCAGGTGGTAAGAGAGGCAATGACCTAGTATTTACTTCTGTTAATGGGAAGGCAATTGATGACCATTTGTTTCAAAAAAGAGTGTTTAAACCCATACTGAAAAGGCTTGGAATACCTGAAAGAGACCTATATGCAACGAGGCACACATTCGGCACATTATCAATTGAACAGGGGTTAAACCCTATTGAAGTGGGATACTTGATGGGACATAATAACCCAAAAACGGTACTAACTTGCTATTCCCATTTAAGAAATATACCAAAGAGCCTTCCTTCAATAATTGGGAGAGAGTAAACTTAATTTCTCCTATACGATTTTTAAAGAGCGTGAGGGGAGGTTTGTAAAGTTAAGTAGCCTTAGATAGGAGCCAAAATATGAGGAATAAGATGTAAATTAATTTAAGATAAAAGACTTTTCTATGTCTAAATCACCGAATTTCACCTTACTTTTTATTGCTTTTTCCCTAATAAGCTGTTCTCAAGTGAATAAGAAAAACAATGATCTAGCCATAGAAAATTTGAAAGGAAAAATAAGCATTATAACTGAAACACTTTATGATGTTGAAATGCAGTATGGAGAACAGCAAACAGGAGATACTATATCAAGAATAGTTTCGAAATACAATAAACAAGGAAACGAAGTTGAATATTATTACTATAATTCTACGAAGTTAGAATGGAAAAGTACTTCTAAAGTTAATGATGATGGAAAGGTTGTTGAAAGTACTAATTATGGAGAAGATGGAACGGTATACAATTCAATAGCATTAAAGTATAATGAAAAGGGGAATTTAATTGAAAAAGACAGCTATTTTACAAATAGTAGTTTAAATGAGAAAAATATTTACAAGTATGATGAGAATAATAATAGAATAGAATATAATAGATACACATCTGATGGCGCTCTATTCACTAAATATGCATATCAATTTGATAATAAAGGGAATTATATTGAATTAGAGATATATCTAGGGAATAATTTGGATAGCAAATTCAAATGTAAGTACGATGATAACAATAATTTAATTGAGGAGAAGGTCTATAGGCCTAACGGAGCAATTATTAGAGAAGATGAATACAAATACGATGATTATGACAAGACAGGTAATTGGTTAAGTCAAACTCAATTTGAACAAGGAAAGCCTAAGTCTATCAAAAGGCATGAAATCCAGTACTACAAGGTCGAATAAGCTATAATAGACTTACTTGAATTTTTATAATAGTTTTTTTTATCCTCTATATATTTTTACCACATATAATAGTATAATATTAGCTAAGCTAGAATAAATACATTCATAACATTATACTATTTCATGCTGATGAGCATAACCCAGTCTTCCCCTTCACTGGCCCTGATATCAACCTAAATGAATGAAGATTGATAGTCTAGTGAATAGGTTAAGGATGCACATTAGTGATGCAAACACCCTTCTCCAGGAACTTTGGTTCCACACCCTTTGCAATAGCTATTCATCATTATGAATACAAAATTGCTTTAAATGTGAGATTCGTTATGTAGTTAAGCCTGTACTTGTGAAGGTCTCGTTGATACTGGTGGATCAGAGCGAGTTATTTAACGATCTATACCTGAATACCCACTTCCAGAAATATTCAGTTACCAAATTCCTGCGGTTTTATTAAGAAGCTATTGCATGTTCGCTTCAGGATAAAGCCGGAAAAAAACCAAATTGAATATACTATTTTGAAGAAGGCATATCCAAATATTTCAATGGGAATTTTTCCTTTTTTTAAAACTTTTATAACGGGATTAGTTATTTTTTTATAACCAGCTTGGTTATTTACATATTTGTGAAATAACGTTCTTGGTTATTTTTCAGGGAAAATACTTTCTTGTAAATTTTAACTGTCATAATGACATATCATATTATGTTGAGTACATGCATAAAATAATTAATGACCCCCTCTACAACCTATAACCTTTTTGTAGGATGCTTGCATACCCCCTCTCAAACTATCACTCAAATTACATTCTTCACCCAAGGCAGCTCTAGTTCTATCTTAAATATTTCTATTATAAATGCTCTCCTCGTAGCTAGCAGTAAGAAATCAGGAAGATTTGAATCCAGTCTTTGCATCTATCAAATAAAACACACGCCAGATAGCTATTTCACATATCCTTCTACTACAGTATCTGTCATGGTTTTCCTTAGCCTCGCAAATCTGTATTCCGGCTGTTATCTGTCTATTTCATATCCAGACAGCCTCCTCCATTCTGTCTGCCACCTGCGAGCCTCAGGGGCTTGGTTAAAGACTTTTCTTCTCCCGCTCTGCTTACCACAAATCATAAAATAGAGCGGTCTCAGAAGAATAACATGGCCTCACAGAGGTCTGGCGAATCTTTCATGCAGGGCATTAATTATTTTTTAGATAGCTGCCCTTGCATTCCCAGATTCACCGCCCCTATCAGCATGGCAGTGGTGGCAGGGTGCAATCATGGTAAGAATGCAAATAATGGTTTAACGGTAGTCATTGGAGGGAGATAATATCCTAGATGGTATACATTCAAATTGTTAGATAAATTGATACTTGAATATACATCCGCCGGTGATCAGCAATTGAACAAATCTGACCTTTATTTTCACCGTTGGAGCATCAATGTCTATAGATGTCAGTACGGTCTATCCTTATTTGACTACATAAATCTGACTTGTTGTTGTAGCTACATCTATAGACTTTGATGGGAAAGTTTCTAACGATTTTAGGCTTTGGCAGGAGATTAAGCATAGGAAAGGCTGTCAGAGAACGAAGATTGAAAAGAGAAGCTGATGTTGCAGCATAAATAAAAACCCCTTCCCAAAGGATGGTTTTTTTGTTATATTCGATTAAGGAATCGTAGATCCGCTTTACTACTGAATAAACCTCAATCCTTCCAAATGAGTGACCCTATTTCCCCACCCGAACAGAAACCCAAGAGTAGCATTAGCTTCCTGAGATATATAGTAGTGTTAATAATCCTAGTAGCTGCAAAGGAGTTTGGAACTATGATTTGTACACCGTCAAGGCATAACTATACTCCACATCAAACAGAAAGTACTGTATCCAGTGATCCATTAATCGAAGCATTATACGGGAAGCCCACTAAAGCTATTAATGCTGTGTTGACGTATGCTACACTGGACAGTAAGCTTAAAGATTCTTCAGGAATATACGAAGCAAGGAAAGAAATCACATCACTTGATGAAAATAAGAGAATGTATGTGGATTCCTTTTACAGGGTCTATTTTCGGTTATTTATCTTTTTGGCAAAGGATCTGAAGGAGAATATTATCAAATATTATTCTGGTGATACCAATTCAGTAATTCAGTGGAGTGATACATGTCAAAAATATCATGACCAGCTTTATTATCATTTCAATTACCCGGATGTAAAGCAAATGAAAGTTTTTTTTGATAGTACAACTGAGGTAAACTTAAATGAGGTCAAAGCTTATTTTCCTAAACACTTTAAAAAGAAACAGGCTCAAAAAGATGTAACAATAGTGCTTCTGCGATTCAACCTAATTTTTATGAGGAACTACGAATTCCTATTTAATAGGAAATACGGTAAGGATTACTTCTAAAAATACAAACACAACAGAATGGGAAGTCCAAATATTTGGTGGTTTTTCGCTTATCTTGGATCCTTTAACCAACTTCCTGCATATATATTCCTAATCTTAGGCTCCCTGTCGGTGTTTGCAGGTGCGCTATTAACTTTCCTTAAGAATCGAGCGGATACCAAAGAGGATCTAGCCCAGGGACATAAGCCAAAGTCATACAGATTCTTTCCACCTCTAGCGTTCATCATGGTCATTTTAGGTTTGCTAGTTTCCTTTTGTGATTCATACCTTAACATTGGTGAAAGGATTAAGAGCGATTCAGCCTTAGACAAATCCAAACAGATCAATGATTCCTTAAATAAACGGATGATGAACTTGCTGGGTGGTGGATCTATCCAGCCCCAATTTATTTTTGCACATCTTCCCCAAGATATTATAACATTTATTATAAGAGATAGCTCCATGTTTCCTGTTAGGGATATCTCGGTGAATATTTTAGATGTGGAAGGGTTACAGCTGTATAAAATCAAGCTCAAGTCTACCATTGAAGATTCAGTTCTAAGAGCAGCAACTCAACTTGCAACACAATTAAACGGTAACTCAGAATTTGAAATGTTTGCAACCTTTCCTTATTTAACGCATGAGAGCATGAGGACACTACAAACAATTACCATTCCAAAAGATAAGCCCTATATTGATTACAAAGTAATGATTGATTGGACAAACGGATCATTAAATTATTACATCAAGTGTTGGAGAACTCCTAGTGGGTGGAAAGATTCTGTAAAAAGATTCGATAGAATATCTGGAATAACAACGATTAAATAGCAATGGGAACAAAAATGTTCTATTCATCCCAGGCCATCTATACAAATTACTACTGATTCAACTTACTATTTTGGTATCACTTTTTCTACGTATTTTGGTATCAGAAATGGTATCACTTTAAATGACAAATGAGTTGAAACCCTTGTGAACTGCACTGGGTTCGAACCAGTGACCTCTGCTCTGTCAAAGCAGCGCTCTGAACCAACTGAGCTAGCAGTCCGGCAATAAAGAGTTCATCTCAAAAATAACAGATCTTCCCTGACAAAAAATTTCTGATCCGGAAATAAATTTCCAGAATGATACAAGGCGCATATATCATTTGAACGGCACCCTCTTTCTTCTATCTAATTCTTTTTGAATCAGGGCAAGTTCCCGGCCTGTTTGTCCGCTGAGAGAACTATTCTCCTCCGCCCTTCTCATAAGATAGGGCACCACGTCTCCAATCGGTCCGAAGGGCAGGTATTTGCTTACGGAACAACCCGCTTTGGCCAGGTTGAATGTAATATTGTCGCTCATTCCATATAGCTGGGAAAAATGCACATGCGGGTGATTAAGCTGAAGTCCTTTTTCCAAAAGCAGCTGCGTTGCCAGGAGGTTGCTGTATTCGTTATGACTGGCAATGATCACTGAAATATGATCCAGATGATCCAGGCAAAAACTAACTCCCGAGTTATAATCGCGGTCGGTCGCTTCCTTATTTTCCTGGATAGGAGAAGGATAATGACGGACTTCTGCCCTTTCCCTTTCCTTCTCCATATATGCTCCTCTCACCAGTTTAACACCCAGCACAAAATCCTTCAATAGCGCCGCTTCCTGCATATCTTTTAAGAATGAGAGCCGGTCGCGCCGATACAATTGTACCGTATTGAACACGATTACTTTTTCTTTGTTGAATTCCGCCATCATCTGTATGCTGAGCACATCTACAGGATCCTGTATCCAGGTCTTCTCAGCATCTACGAGTATGCCCACATTTTTTGCGGCTGCAGCTTCGCAGATCATCTGCATCCTGGACTGAACTCTTTTCCACTCAGCGGATTCTTCCTCAGTAAAGGATGCCAGGGCCGCAGCGTATCGCTTCATAAGCGGACCTGCTGCCGATTCCAGCGAACTGTCGAGTTTTTCAAGCAATTCAAATCGGGCAAAACCCGTAACCTTAATACTCATGAAAGGAATATTCGGTTGGGAAGATGCATAATTGATGACGCGGATAAATTCCGCGCACGCATGGTCGAAACCCGATTCGCCATCCTCTCCGCCCTCAACACCATAATCCAGGATCGCCTGAACATGGTAAGTGGCCAGTTTTCGTGCAATCGAAGCCGTTTGCTCCAGCGTCTCACCACCCACGAATTGATAAAAGATTGTATTTCGTATAATTCCTTTGATAGGAAGTTTGGCCCGGATCGCCCAGGGTGTTAACCGGATCCCCCATTTTACCAGGAAGGCTTTGCCCATACTCCGGAAAAGAAAACGCGCTTTTTTAAGTTCGGCATCGGATTTATATTCAAAAGCATTTATTGTGTTATCGAAGGAGACGAGCGAATCAGTCATACTTGTTTTTTGAAAGTTGACGGGTTTTTTCGTCAACCATTCTTACGACGGCAAATTTAGCAGAAAACTCCTTAACCAATTATTGCTTATTTTCGGCCCGCTACGAATGAAAATTATTCAAACCAATATTTATAAGCTCAGTATCCCGATGCATCCATTCAGCATCGCGACAGGCACCATGTATAATGCGCAGAATCTCTTTATAAGGATCCACACAGACGAAAACCTGACCGGCGTCGGTGAGTGTTCTGCTTTTCCCGTGATCACGGGCGAGAGCCAGGCAACCTGCTATGAAATGGCAAAAGAATTTGCTGCACTGTGGAAAGATAAAGATCCGCTGGACATCCCTGGCCGTATGGCCGAGCTCCACGCATTCACCGCATTTAACTCAACGGCGAAAAGCGCGTTTGATATGGCTTTGTACGACCTTGCTGCTAAAGCAGATGGTATTCCGCTATATAAATATTTGCACGGGTCCCGAAAACCACTTGAAACCGATCTCACGATCGGTATCCAGGAACCCGAGGCCATGGCTGCTTCTGCAGTTGAGTTTGCAAAAAAAGGAGTCAGGATCATTAAGGTAAAACTTGGAAAAAACGGAGACCGCGATATAGCATGTGTAAAACAAATCCGCGAAGCTGTTGGTGATTCCATTCAATTGCGGTTAGACGCAAACCAGGGATGGGATTTCGAAACGGCAAGAAAAGCTTTGGGAGAAATGGGAAAATATAATATCCAGTTTTGCGAACAACCGATGCGTCATTGGAACGACCATTTGTTGCCCGACCTGAGAGCATCATCTCCTGTAAAGATCATGGCAGATGAAAGTGTATTTGATCATCACGATGCGCTCCGCCTGATAAGGGCCGCGGCATGCGATTATGTAAATATTAAATTTGCAAAATCCGGGGGCATCCTGGAAGCCCTGAAAATAAATGAGGTTTGTGCGGCTGAGCAAGTCCCCTGCATGATGGGCGGCATGCTGGAAAGCCGGCTGGCACTTACAGCCTTTGCACATTTTGCAAGTGCACAGGATAATATCGAATTCTATGATATGGATACCGCATTGCTCGGGCACAAAACCGATCCCGTAACAGGAGGTATAAAGTACCGGGGTTATTTCGTGGAGGTTCCGGAATCTCCCGGCATAGGTGCAGATATAGAGTCCGGATTTCTGGATGGATGCGAACAAACACAAATATAAAATCAAGTATTGATCCAATGAAAAAAGCACCACGCGAATCACAGATCATCATGACAGAGCTCGTTCTTCCGAACGACACCAATGTATTTGGGAAGCTGATGGGCGGCAGGCTGATGTATTGGATGGATATCGCAGCCGCCTTATGCGCAACAAAACATTGCAATGCTGCGGTTGTAACGGCATCGGTTGACAATATCTCGTTTGAAAATCCCATCAGTCTTGGTAACGCGGTCCATATTGAAGCCAAGCTGACCCGGGCTTTCACCACTTCAATGGAAATTCATTTAAGTGTGTGGGGTGAAGACTTCCTCAGCCGCCAACGTTACAAAAGCAATGAGGCCTATTATACTTTCGTTGCATTGGCCGGCGATAGCAAGCCCATACCTGTTCCTGAAATTGTTCCGGAGAATGAGGAAGAAAAAAAACTATTTGAGGGCGCGTTAAGGCGGCGCCAGCTGCGACTGGTCCTGGGTGGAAAAATGAAGCCTGAAGACGCAGAAGAATTAAAAGCGCTGTTTAGAGGGTAAGGTCGTGAAAGGTTGACAGTTGACGGTTGACGGACTTTGGTTTCGAATCCGCATATGATATCCGTCAACCGTCAACTGTCAACAAAAAAACCCGTTCGCACTTGCAAACGGGTCTTGATATTTCCAAAAAAATGAAACCCTATTTCACTTCATCTCCGCCCTTTTCTTCCTGTTTCAGTTTTTCCTTGATTTCTGCAAGCGTTCCGAGATCACCGAGGGTGGGTTTTTCAACCTTGCTCTGGATAGTCTTTACTGCTTTGCGCGTTTTATCGGCATCGACTTTTGCTTCCTTGCGGGCTACATCTTTTTCATCGGCCTTGGCCAGCTCCCAGATACGCGTGTGTGATAAAACAATGCGTTTTTCATTGCGGTCGAATTCGATCACCATGAACTGAGAAGTTTCATCTCCCTGCACCTGTTTGCCATCTTCTTTGGTAAGATGACGGTTGGGAGCAAATCCTTCCAGTCCATAGGGAAGCTGAACGAGTGCACCCTTGTCGTCTTTGCGAATAACGGTTCCTTCGTGAATGGTTCCGATGGCAAAGGTATTTTCGAGTGCATTCCAGGGATCTTCTTCCAATTGTTTATGACCAAGCTGCAACTTGCGGTTTTCTTTATCTATGCTGAGGATCAGCACGTCAATATGCTGTCCGACCTTGGTATATTCTGATGGATGGTTAAATCGCTTCAGCCAGCTCAGGTCACTGATATGGATCATGCCTCCGATTCCCGGTGCAAGTTCTACAAACACACCATAGGGCGTGATGTTCTTCACAAGACCATTGTGCTTGCTGCCCTGAGGAAATTTGGTTTCAATAGTGCTCCACGGATCTTCGCTCAGTTGCTTGATAGAAAGGCTCATCTTGCGCGCATTTTTGTCGAGCGTCACAATGCGTGCCTGGTGTTCGTCTCCCAGCTTAAAGAATTCCTTTGCATTGATGGGCGTATTGGCCCAGGTGATTTCGCTCACGTGCACCAAACCTTCAACACCGGGCATGATTTCGAGAAAAGCACCGTAGTCTTCAATATTCACTACCCTGCCTTTGACGATCTCTCCTTCCCTGACATTTTCAGGAAGCACATCCCATGGATGCGGAGTAAGCTGTTTCAGGCCGAGGCTGATACGTTTCTTTCCGTCATCGAAGTCGAGGACCACAACCTGGAGTTTCTGATCCAGTTTGAGCACTTCGCTGGGATGACTGATCCTGCCCCAGCTGATATCGGTAATATATAAAAGACCATCGAGTCCGCCCAGGTCCATAAATGCACCGAAATCGGTAATATTCTTAATGGTACCTTCCAGCACCTGTCCTTTTTCCAGTTTGCTCATGATCTCTGCGCGCTGTGCTTCAATATCGCTTTCAATGAGTGCTTTATGGGAAACCACGGCATTCTTGATAGCATCATTCACTTTAACAACCTTAAATTCCATGGTCTTTCCGACAAACTGATCGTAATCCGTAACGGGCTTAACGTCGATCTGTGATCCTGGAAGGAAGGTTTCCATTCCGAATACATCCACGATAAGACCGCCCTTGGTTTTACTGGTAACGGTACCGGTAACCACTTCTCCGGTTTTGTGAATTTCAACAATGCGTTCCCAGGCGCGTGTGATGCGGGCCTGTTTGCGGCTGAGGTGAAGATGACCTTCGCGGTCTTCCTTTTCCATCACCATTACTTCCACATCGTCTCCGCTCTTGAGGTTGGGCATGTCGCGGAATTCGTTCAATGAAACGAGGCCATCGCTTTTAAAACCGATATTCACCACCACATCAGTTTTTGTCAGTCCGACCACAAGGCCCTTGATCAATTCTCCGTCGGTGATCGTGACAAAG